>Ga0224747_10356_pt1 | contig 9910 bp, 7 predicted proteins | sample LIM_F_Water_Pos_FD_182999 | JGI IMG/M metagenome (GOLD analysis project Ga0224747, IMG submission 182999) | Enriched cells from gastrointestinal tract of the lab mouse from Pacific Northwest National Laboratory (PNNL), Richland, Washington... | ecosystem: Host-associated > Mammals > Digestive system... | reverse complement strand
TCGAAGTCAAGGATGTCGTCTCTTTTTCCGAGGATGATGATCTGAGCGATATCAAGATCTAGTATCTTCTTTGCAGCTTCAAGAGTGCGGTTATCTCCGCCTTCGGGAAGCACGATGCGCTTCTTATCGGATGATGCGAGCTCTATCATCTTGTCCAGAAAATTTTGCATACGGGCCCCTTTCATAAACTTGGTCAACTCGATTGTAGTTCAATGGGGTCATAGTGCGATATTGCGTATGGGATTGAGTCTTGTTTTATCGGTTGTAGGGCAAAGTGTGGCCAAATATCATCCAAAGCGGGCGTCGGTCGATTATGCGGTGTTGGGTCCTAATCTTATAAAAGTGTAAGAATCGATATCGGTAACGTCTGGGGATTATCACTTGAATGTTGGTAAGCACGTTTTATACAATAGTGAGTCGAGTGAATCGGACCTTGATAAGGTCCGTTCGTATTCATATGTTGAGAAGAAAGGCACTCTATCGTGGGCGTCAACTATATAAATTACAACGAAGCTGTCATCTCTGACTACGATGCAGTCGTGGTGGGTAGCGGCTTTGCCGGCTCTGTTGTTGCAAGGGAATATGCTGAGCGTCTTGACGCACGCGTTCTCATAATCGAGAAGCGGGCGCATATCGCCGGCAATGCTTATGATGAATACGACGAGGCGGGAATTCTCGTCCACAGGTATGGGCCTCATATCTTCCATACGAACAGCCAGCGCGTCTTCAGGTATCTTCGTAAATACACAGGCTGGATCGCATATCAGCATCATGTGCTGGCCGACTGGTATGGCACCTACATGCCTGTTCCGTTCAATAAGAATTCCATGGAGATTGCCTTTGGTGAAGAAAAGGCGGCTCATCTGATCGAGAAGCTCATAGAGACCTTCGGTGATGAGCGCAAGGTCACGATCAACGAGCTGCGCGCACAAGACGATGAAGAACTCTCCGAGATCGCGGATTTTGTCTACAAGAACGTTTTTCTCTATTACACGCAAAAGCAATGGGGGCAAACCCCGGAAGAGGTCGATCCATCCGTTACAGCAAGAGTCCCCGTATTTATCTCACGCGATGACCGTTATTTCCAGGATGAATATCAGGGGATGCCGGTGTATGGGTACACAAAGCTGTTCGAAGAGATGCTCGATTATGAGGGTATAGATGTGGCGCTCAACACTGATGCCACTAGCGTGTTCGATCTTGAATTCGAGGACGATTCCGAAGACGCAAAGCTTTCTGCGATCAAGCTGCACGGGCAGGCTTTCGAAGGACCGATCATCTACACAGGACCTCTTGATGAGCTGTTCCTCTCGCGGTTCGGGCGTCTTCCGTATAGAAGCCTGAACTTCGTGTACGAGACATACGATGAGCAATACAAACTGCCTTGTGGTACGGTGAACTATACGGTGACTGAGGACTACACACGCGTAACGGAGTTCAAGCATCTGACGTGCCAGAAATCAGACAAGACCACGATCATGAAGGAGTACTCTTGCTCCTATGATGATCCCATAGAGCAGATTCCGTATTATGCGATCATCAATGACGAGAACAATGCGCATTATGAGCGCTATCTGAAGCTCACCGAGTCGCTCGATAATTTCCATCCGCTAGGAAGACTGGCTGAATATCGCTACTACAATATGGATGTCATCGTCGGTCTTGCTCTTGATCTGGCCGACAAGCTCATCAAGCAAGCCGGTGAGGCGAAATAGACATGAAGACTATCTCTTTCGCTGTGCCTTGTTATAACTCGGCCGATTATATGGATAAATGCATCGCCTCGCTCATCGAGTGCGGCGATGATATCGAGGTGATAATCGTAGACGACGGTTCGACCAAAGACGATACCGCCAATATCGCAGATGGTTGGGCTGAGCGCTATCCTGATATCGTTAAAGTGATTCATAAGGAAAACGGCGGACATGGAAGTGCAGTGAATGCTGGGCTTGATGCAGCAACCGGGCTGTATTTCAAGGTCGTTGATTCTGATGATTGGCTTGATCTTCACTCGATGGTTCCGGTGATGACATATCTGCGGACGCAGCTTGATGTCGATGATCCGACCGATATGGTGATCGCGAACTATGTGTACGAGAAGGTTCATGACAACACTCGCACTGTGATGAGGTATCGCAGCACTTTTCCGACCAACAAGCGTTTCACTTGGGAGGATGTTGGATCGTTTAACAAGTCTCAGTATCTTTTGATGCATTCGGTGATCTATCGCACGCAGCTTCTCAAGGATATGGGACTTCGTTTGCCTGAGCATTGTTTCTATGTGGACAACATCTTCATCTACGAGCCGCTTCCGTATGTGAAGAGCATGTATTACCTAGACGTAGATATGTATAGGTACTTTATCGGGCGCGAAGATCAGTCGGTCAATGAGGCTACAATGATGAGCAGGATCGATCAGCAGTTGCGTGTGACAAGGACCATGATCGATGCTGTGGATGTTATGGCTGTCGAGCCGAGGCGCCTTCGTAAATACATGGAGAGCTACCTATCGATGATGCTCACGATTGATTCGGTGTTTTTGCGTATGCGCGACACCGATGAAGATAATGAGAAATTGAAAGAGATCTGGAACTATCTTAAGGAGTCGAGCCCAGCGCTTTACAGAAGGGTGCGATCGAACGTTTTGAATGTTGGCACGAATCTGCCGACGAAGATCGGCAGGAAGGCTGGTCTTGGCGGATATCACCTTGCCCAGAAGATCTTCAAGTTCAACTAGATCGATTTCGCTCTTCCTAATGCGAGATCAGCCCGAGGGAGATATCAGCGTTCGCTCGCAAGGAAGAATAGCGCCAGAGTTCCGGGTCCTGAATGCGCGCCGATCACTGGATCGACATAGTTGATGATGACATCTTTTACGCCGAAACGATCTTTTACCTGCTCGGCAACATATTCGGCATCCTCGATGCAATCTCCATGCGTTATGAATACCATTTGCTCGCTCAATGGCTTGTTGCCTGTCTGCTCCATATGGTCAACGAGCGCGTTCAGGGATTTCTTTCGACCACGTACCTTGTCTAGTGGGATCAGATGTCCCTCATCGTCCATATGCATGACAGGTTTGATATTGAGCATCGTGCCTGCCCATGCGCTAGTTCTTGATACGCGCCCTCCGCGGAAAAGGAACATCAGATCATCGACCGTGAACCAGTGTGCGAGATGAAGCTTGTTATCCTCAAGCCATCGGTAGACCTCTTCGATGGTCGCTCCGGATAAGGCGAGCTGCATCGCATACCAGACGAGTAGTCCCTCACCGCCCGATGCTGCAAGTGTGTCCACGGTATAGATCTTCTGGTTGGGATATTCATCTTGAAGAGAGCGGCACAGAAGGTCGATCGCTTCGAACGTGCCCGAAAGTCCGCTTGAGAATCCGATGTAGATGAAGTCTTTGCCCTTGTCGAGCACGGCTCTGATCTTTCTTTCTGACTCGTCAAGATTGGGCAAAGATGTGGTGATCACTTTGCCTTCGCGCATCATCGTGTAGAATTTCTGCAGATCTGTGACCCTGTTTTCGACATAGCTTCTGTGCTCTGTACCATCTATCATGAAGGTTAACGGTAAGATGGTAAGTCCGAACTCTTCGATCATATCCTCTTTCAGATTGCAGCTCGAATCAGTGATAATATCGAAATTCATTTGATCACCCGTTATAAATATATGAAATTTGACTATACTAATGTTTCTGATATTGGCTATTCTAAATCAATTATGACCTCGGTAACAGAGTTGTAGAATATGCGTAATATCATGGTAAATCTAGCATTGAAATGGATGGTCTCAAGTGGCTAACGATTACAAAGATACTATGAACTTGCCGAACACGGATTTTCCGATGAGGGGAAACCTGCCCACGCAAGAACCCAAGCGTCTCGAAAAATGGGAGAGCGACAAGCTCTATTGGAAAGTGCTTGATAAGAATAAGGATGGCCGCCCGTTCGTCTTGCATGACGGACCGCCTTATGCCAACGGCCCGATCCATATTGGTCATTCCTTCAACAAGATACTCAAGGATTTCGTGAACAAAAGCCATGCCCAGCGCGGATTCTATACGCCATATATTCCGGGTTGGGATTGTCATGGTCAGCCGATCGAGCATATGGTCGAAAAAACGCTTGGACCGAAGAAGATGGCTGAGACAAGTCTGCCTGAGCTTCGTAAGCTCTGCCGTGATTGGGCTACCAAATATGTTGATATCCAGCGCGACGGTTTCAAAAGGCTGGGCGTCAATGCAGACTGGGATCATCCATATCTAACTTATACGCCCGATTATGAGGCTGGCAATGTCGAGCTGTTCCGCGATATGTATCTGAAGGGATCGATCTATCGTGGACGCAAGCCTATTCACTGGTGCATGAACTGCCATACCGCGCTCGCTGAGGCTGAGATCGAATATGGGGATGAGACGTCGCCTTCGATCTTTGTTCGTTTCAAGCTTGATAGCATCCCTGGTGTATTCGAAGCAGCAGGTGTCAGCGGAGAGGCGAACATCCTCATCTGGACCACAACTCCTTGGACGCTTCCAGCAAACACTGCTGTGTCGCTTGCGCCGGATGCTGATTATGTGATGGTTGACGTCGATGGCATCTATATGATCATGGCCGAGGATTTGGTGGAGCAGGTTGCTGATATTGCTGGCTGGCAGGGCTACTCGATCGTGGTCGGTCAAGATGGCGAGCCGGTGCGTCTGAAGGGCAAGCAGCTCTTCGGCCTGACATACACCGCTCCGATCAGGCAAGATCTCAAAGGGACAGTGATCTATGGCGATCATGTCACGCTCGATACGGGTACGGGAGCCGTTCATACGGCACCAGGACACGGTCAAGATGACTACCTCGTGGCACTTGAGTTCGATGTGCCGCTGCTCATGCCTGTGGACGCTGATGGTGTTCTTACCGAGGAGGCAGGTCCTTTTGCAGGGCTCAATGTAAACGATGCGAACCCGAAGATCATCGAATGGCTCTCCGAGCAGGGAACGCTCGTTGCCGAACAGGAGATCGAGCATTCCTATCCACATTGTTGGAGATGCCATGAGCCTGTAATCTTTCGTGCAACCGATCAGTGGTTTGTCTCTATGGATAAGAATTCTCTTCGCGAGAATGCGCTGATCGCTATCAATGATGAGGTCAAGTGGGTTCCTGAATGGGCGAAGAACAGGATCGGGGCCATGGTCCAAGACAGGCCTGACTGGTGCATCTCGCGTCAGAGGTCGTGGGGCGTGCCCATTCCTGTGTTCAAGTGCGCGAAGTGCGGTAGCACCGTGGCGAGCAAGGAGACATTTGATGCGGTCATAGAGCTGTTCGAACATGATGGCTCCGATGCATGGTTTACACATGAACCTAAGGACTATCTTCCTGCAAGCGCGAAGTGCGAGGTCTGTGGATGCTCGGAGTTGGAACCTGAGCACGATATTTTGGATGTCTGGTGGGAGTCGGGTGTTTCGCACACGAGCGTTCTTAAGCATCGCGAAGATGAAGGTATGCGTTTTCCGGCAGATCTTTATCTCGAGGGCTCCGATCAGCATAGAGGATGGTTCCAGTCATCGCTTCTCACTTCGATCGGTGCCTATGGAGTGCCGCCTTATAAATCGGTCATGCACTGCGGGTTCACTGTCGACAAGGACGGAAAGAAAATGTCCAAGTCGCTCGGAAACGGCATTGATCCTGCGGATGTAGTTGCGAAATTCGGTGCAGATGTGTTGAGGCTTTGGGTGGCAAGCGTGGATCATTCACAGGATGTCCGTGTGTCAGATGATGCCTTTAAGAGCGCATCTGATGGATACAGGCGAATTCGCAACACATTCCGTTTCTTGCTCGGAAGCCTGAATGATTTTGACGATTCGCGCGATGTGGTTGTGGACTGGAATGACCTTGAGCCGCTTGATAAGTGGGCATATCTACGTACGGTGGAGCTTCTGCGTGAAGTCCAAAGCGCCTATGAGGCCTACAAATTCCATCAGGTGTACAGAGCGGTCTATGAATATATCGTCAATGACCTGTCAGCTATATATATGGATGCGACGAAGGATCGCCTCTATTCTGAGGCGGCGGATTCTCCGAGAAGACGCGCTGTTCAAAGTGTCTTGATGAACGTTTTAGAGGTGCTAGTGCGCATAATGGCTCCGATCTTGTCGTTTACCACAGATGAGGTTTGGGAGCTCTATCCACCAAAGATCCGCGATAGGGCGGATAGGCCTGAAAGCGTTCAGCTTGCGGGGTGGCCTCATGTTGCTGATTTCGTGCCTAAGATGCCTGATGAGGGCACAGATGCGATCATGGATGATTTTGCTGTGCTGCTTGAAGTGCGCGAGGCTGTGACCAAGGCTCTCGAGGATGCTCGCGGCGAAGGTATCATCAAGAAGAGTCAAGAGGCATATGTCGAGGCAGTGGTCGATGCGGATACGTATGAGGTTCTGAAGAGATATCCTGCAGAGGTTCTCGTTGAGATGCTCATCATCTCTGGTATCAATTTTACGCAAGGTGATGAGGTGTCGGTTGCGGTCACGCACACCACGCTTGAGATGTGCGAGAGATGCTGGAACTACAAAGAACTCGATACGCAGGGTGGACATACGGATCTGTGCGTGCGTTGCTCGGATGTGGTGGATGCTCTCTAAATATGAGCGATAGATTTGATTCAGATAGCGGATCGACATCGAGCGTACCTTCAAAAGGTGCGCTCGGTTCGCATTCATGTGCCATTTCCCGACCTTTGAGTAATGCATATCGGATCGCATTGTTCTTGCCTATCGCGATCATATGGCTCGTAGTTGATATCGTCACGAAAAACATTGCGAACGCAAACGCGGTGGGAGATACATTCGGTCCTTCGATCCCCGGGATATTGGAGTTCAGGCTCGTGCATAACACTGGCGGTGCGTGGGGGATCTTGGGCGACATGACGCTTTTATTAGGCCTTGTATCTGTGCTTATATGCGTGGTGATTGCTATCTTCGTCTTTGCTTACAGGGATATCTCGCCGCTTGCGATAATATCTTTAGCATTGGTGTTTGCTGGAGGACTTGGAAATGCTATCGATCGTTTCGAATACGGATATGTCGTCGATATGATATCTACCATCTTTATCGATTTTCCTGTGTTCAACGTGGCTGATATAGGTGTGACATGCGGGATCGTTCTGTTTATCATCTCCATTATCTTCTCGAAGGATTGCATCGCATCCGATGGCGATAGCGGAGTTGGAGCTTCAAGCGCATCTGGTCGGATTAAGGGTAAAGGGGATTAGATGGCGAGATCCGTTCTTCATTGCGCAACTGTAGATGATGAGGGCAAGCGCATAGATGTTGTCATTGCCAATGCTGGGCTATACAAAAGCCGCAGCGCCGCTCAAAGCGCAATAGATGAGGGACGTGTCCTTATCTTCGGTAAACCGGTATCAAAAAAGCACAAGGTGTCTGCGGGTGACGCCATCATCTGCGAGCTGGATGAGATATCTGAGATCGAGCCAATCTTGGGCGAGCCTATAGATCTCGATATCAGATATGAGGATGAGGATATCATCGTTTTATCGAAACAGGCAGCTCTTATTACGCATCCCAACGACGATCATAGATCCGGCACGCTCGTCAACGCACTAATTCATAGATACGGGCATGATGGGCTTTGCAATGTGCAAGGTTCTGATGAGAGGCTTGGGATCGTACATAGACTCGATGCGGATACGAGTGGACTTATGCTTGCAGCGAAAACTGATGATGCGGGCGAGTATCTCATGGACGAGATCAGACTTCGCAATGTCGATCGTAGATATGTGGCTCTCGTGCATGGGGTCATAAATCCGGACTCAGGACTCATCGATTCGCCTATTGCTCGCAATCCTGCTGATAGAAAGTCGATGGCGGTGATCGATAATGCCTCGGCCAGGGATGCTATCACCACCTTCAAGGTGCTCGAGCGTTTCGATGCCTCACAAGGCGATGATGGCTATACACTTGTTGAATGCAAGCTCTATACAGGGCGCACCCATCAGATCAGAGTGCATATGCAATACATCAAGCACCCGATCGTGGGAGATCCAGTTTATACGACCTATGCGCCGAAGGCCCCATCTGCAAATCTTGGGTTGACCCGGCAATTCCTTCATTCCTATAAGATTGGATTCACGCATCCAGATGGGTCAAGCCATCTTGAGTTCGAAGATGAGCTTCCCGATGATCTGGGGAGCGCTCTTGAGGGCTTGGGGTCTCGCAGTATAGGACGCACTGAGGAGGCCTTATCGGTAGGCTTCTTAACGAGGACTGATATTTCCGAATAGCATCGATGTGTCGATGACGGCGATCTGCTTTGGCATCGGCATAACTTTGAAAGGGAGAAGTTCATGGATGTAAAGAAGGTGCTGCTTGGCGTAACAGGCGGGATCGCGGCATATAAGTCCGCAGAGATTTGTCGAGCCCTTCAAAAGAAGGGTATAGACGTGCGCGTCATCATGACAGAAAATGCCACACGATTCATCTCTCCTTTGACGTTTGCCGCATTGAGCGGGCATGATGTCCACTCGGATCTATTTGGGGATCCAAAGGAGCCGATTTTGCATATAGATCTCGCTCGGGACAGCGATCTGTTTCTCATAGCTCCATGTACAGCAAACATGCTCGCCAAGATCGCCAATGGTATTGCTGATGATCTGATGAGCTCCACAGCGCTTGCGATGGCATCTCCTGTGATCGTCGCGCCTGCGATGAATGTCCACATGTACGAGAACGCTGCCACGCAGCACAATCTGTGTGTATGTCGACAGCGCGGGATACATATTGTAGAGCCTGCGCAAGGAAGACTCGCGTGCGGTGACGAGGGGAGAGGAAAGCTTGCGGATGTCGATGATATCGTTTCGTATGCAAGCTCTGTTCTTTTCGGTATCGATGGCGCATCAGATGAAACGCGCAAAGAGGAAGATGGGCATGATCTGCGTGGGAAGAAGGTTCTTATAACAGCAGGTCCGACGGTCGAACCGATCGATGCGGTGCGCAGCATCACCAATAGATCGAGCGGCAAAATGGGGTACGCGATCGCGGATTGTGCAAAGCGGCGCGGAGCGGATGTGGTGCTTGTATCCGGACCAGTTTCCATAGATGCTCCGGCAGGCGTCGATCTTATAAAGGTTGAGACAGCAGAAGAGATGCTCTCGTCATGCGAAGATCCTTTCACGCAAAGCGATATTGCCGTTTTCTGCGCTGCTGTTGCCGATCTGCGGCCGCTCAAGAGTTTCGATCGCAAGTTGAAAAAGGGAATCGATGATGAGGCTCTATCAACGATCGATCTTGTTCCTAATCCGGATATAATTGCCACGCTAGCGGCAAAGAAGAGGGATGATCAGGTGGTTGTGGGTTTTGCTGCCGAGACCGATGATGTCATCGAGAACGCTAAGCAAAAGCTCAACGCCAAGCACGCCGATATGATCGTGGCCAATAAAGTTGGTGGCGGTCTTGCGTTTGGATGCGACTATGATGAAGTCTCATTCGTCACAGAAGATGACGTTTTAAGCCTTCCATTGATGGATAAAGCGCAAATTGCCGACAGATTATTGGATCAAGTCTTGAAATGCTAGCAAACTACAGTTAAGATAGTAAAACTGTCTTCGATCTTCGAAAGACGACTAACGGGACGTGGCGCAGTTTGGTAGCGCACTTGACTGGGGGTCAAGGGGTCGCAGGTTCAAATCCTGTCGTCCCGACCAGAAGCTAACAGACCTTTTGAGTCTGTGCACGAAATAGGAGGAAAGCTCAAATGGCAGTACCTAAGCAACGTATGGGTCGTATTCGCACACGCCAACGCAGAAGTGCCCATGATCGCATGGATGCTCCTTCTCGTTCAACCTGTCCGCAGTGCGGTGAGGTAAAAGTCCCTCATCGTGTCTGCCCTAACTGTGGCTACTACAA
>Ga0224747_10354_pt1 | contig 9914 bp, 12 predicted proteins | sample LIM_F_Water_Pos_FD_182999 | JGI IMG/M metagenome (GOLD analysis project Ga0224747, IMG submission 182999) | Enriched cells from gastrointestinal tract of the lab mouse from Pacific Northwest National Laboratory (PNNL), Richland, Washington... | ecosystem: Host-associated > Mammals > Digestive... | reverse complement strand
ATTTCCTAAAAGCAGCTGCACAGGGATTATGGTTTTTCATAATCCCTGCTTTTTTAAAGTAATGATTGCATGGAATGTCAACGTATCAGAGTTGTAGTATATTTGCATATTTCCATTGTATTTGGCAACAATTTTGCGGATGCTTTTCAGCCCGAAACCATGCTTATGGCTGCGAGGTATGCTTATAGTAGTGCTGCCGTTTTCCGTTGTGAAAGGATTTGTCCTGCAAGAGTTAATGACTGTTAAAACCGTAAACGGCGTTTGTCCTTTTTTGCCAGTGCTGATATCAATAAAGGAGTCTGGGATGCCTTCAGACGCTTTCACGGCGTTGTCGAGCAGGTTGCAGAACAATGAGGTAAGGTCATTGTCGGCAATAAAATCTGTTGTTCCGCTTCGTATATCAGCATGAAAAGCTATGTGGCTGTCAGTACACTGCTGCATATATCGGCATAAAATGGAATTCAGCATTTCATGTTCACACAGCCGGGCGGATTCTTTCAAGTCAGAAGAACGGATCAGCTGGTGCAGATACGCATCTATTTTATCATGTTCTTTCTGCTGATTCAGCATATCAATGGAGTGCAGGTGTTTCTTTATATCGTGGATTAAAATGCGCTGGTTTTCGTTCTGCAGGCGCAGCATTTCATAATATTCAGTAGAGTTAGATTCTTTTTGGAGCAGCAGCTGCATCTGTGTAAATTCCATGCTTTTTTTCAGGTTGTACTGGTTGATGCCAAATACAAGCAGGTTGCTGATCAGTAAGAAAAAGGCGCTCAGCGTAACCATTCCTTTTAAAAGGGGCGAAAGCAGGAAAGAATCACTGATGCTTGCCAATGTGAGCATGATAAAGACAGAGGTTACAGGAATAAAAATCAGAAGCAGGACGGATTTGTCATGCTGCCGGTTCTGTGTCTGTTGCCCCTTCAATACATGAATCAGGATATATACAATGGTAAAGAATATCATTTTGCTGAAAATAATAAAAATTATCATGTTCTGGAACTGCCCGGATTCTGCGAGAAAATGCGGCGAGAAGCGTTCCATCGTGCTGTATACGGTCAGTTCGCACATTCCCATAACGGCGGCTATAACAGCAGAATGAAACAGCGCGGAGTACCATTTGAGATCATACTGGGTAAACAGGAAAATAAAATTCATGACAAAATATAATGTCATATTCAGCCATTTATATTCCAGCAGGGATACAGAAAACATTGTAAAATAGAAAATGAAAAGCATTGCAAACCGCATCCACGGTCTGCGTCTGGCAGTAAAGAGATTCGTGGAATACTGCCACAGTATCACTGCTTCTATCATAAAAGTAAAAAAATAACAAACAGCATGGCTCATTTGGTTTACCTCGTACTTTCAAGATAAAGAAGGTATGCTTCCTTAAATGCACTGTATTTTCTTTTTGTCAGATAAGCATGGACCTGATTGTCAGCCATATTGACAAGGGCATGGTCAAAATCCGTGACATGTTCAAAGTTGATAATAAAGCTGCGGTGTGTCTGAAAAAAACAGTTTTTTGGGAGCAGTTTCAGCCAGTACTGCATATTATGGACGGATTCAAAATCACACAGGGTTGTATGTACGATTACTTTTCTTGCCTGTGCTTCTATTGCGATGACAGCGGAGGCGGAAAGGGTGTGTATTCCTTCTTTTGTTTCAACCGGTATTTTGATTGTCATAGTGTTATACAGCTCAACCGCATCCTTCATGTTTCGGAAGAACCGCTGCTTATCCACAGGTTTTGACAGATAACGGAATACCTGAAACCGCATGGCTTCATCAAGATATTCGGAATGAGAAGTCACAATAAAAATGATAATGCTGCTGTTTGCCCTTTTTAATTCATTTCCCACATAAATGCCGTTCATTCCGGGCATTTCTATATCAAGGAAAAGAATATCTTTGTCGCCGTTGTCAGCCAGTAAAGACTCCCCGTCGGAAAAACAGGACAGTTCTGGACATTTCACATGGATTTTATCAAAAAAACTTTTACAGTATTTTTTAAGCTGTTCAATCATCAAAGGATCATCATCGCAGATAAGTATTCGCATTTCAACCTCATTTACAGTTTGCGTATTGATAAATAACATTACTATTATATAACACCTGAGTCGGGAAATATATAGAAACTGCATGAAAAGACATTTTTTTGTAGATTTTGGGATAAAATGCGGTAAGGGGCGTAAGAACGCATAGAAAAAACTATAAAACATTGAAACTGATAGAAAACAATGAATTATAAAGGTATATAGTTATTTTTGTTATTTCTTTTTACAAGAAGTTCAATAAAATCTTTGGCAAGTTCTATATCTGACTGATTACACAAGCGCAATTTATCCAGAATATCCTGTGGAACATTATATGCGTGCATTGTCCCAAGCAGGAGGTAATCCGGCGTGACATTAAGATGTCTGCAAATTCCAATAAAAATATCCATGCTTGGCTTCTGCCTTCCGTTTTCTATGGAGGACATGTGATTGTTTGATATTTCAAGAGCTTCTGCCAACTCTGCCTGTTTTATTCTTAATTCCTTGCGGCGTATTTTTATACGGTTTCCCATTTCACTGTATTGAAAATCCATTTAATCCATCTCCTTCCCACTTGTATTTTATCAGTAGGGTTAGAAAGAACAAAGAATGTGATACAGAATAGTTCTGTTATAGGTGTTAAATACATAAAATACTGCATAATATTTTCTGTATCACATATATTTTTTGTATAAAAAAACTCATTTTATCCCAATGCATACATAAATTGTTTCTTTCATGCAAAATGACTCGTCTATTGTATAAAAATCGTGTATTATCAATGTGAAATCAATGACAATTCGAATAGAGAGGAGGAGAATGCAATGAAAAATAAGGTATCAAAATCAGTTGCAAAAGGTGTGGTATCGGCGTTAAATACATTTTTGCGTGCAGATGCAAATTCCGCATCATGCTGCATTATATACCAGCCTAAAGCACCAAAAGAACTGGCAAGATACAGGAGAACGAAATGATGGAAAAATGTGCAGGAGTGGTAACAGACTGGCTGATTAGATGTGAAGTGGTAAAGGAAACGGACAAAGAGTTGTATCAATATGCTGTATATAGTATCCTTTTATCTTTGTCTCCGCTTCTGTTGGCCGCAGGGTTTGGAATCTGTATGGGCAATATCAGGGAAAGCATCATGATAATCATACCATTCGTGATAATACGAAAGTTTAGCGGGGGATACCATACGGAACATGCATGGTCATGTCTGATAGGTTCATGTCTGTTATTGCTGCTGTGCATAGTGTTATCAGGTCATGTCAGATGCGGAAAGGAAATTGTTTTTTTAACTGCCGCAGCGTCTGCAAGCCTGATTTGTGTTAGTCCGGTTGATAATAAGAACAGGTTATTGAACCAAGATGAAAAGCGTTTTTATAAAAAGATAACGGCTGTGCTTGTAATTGTTTTTTTATTTATAGATGCAATATTCTTTTGGTGTAACCTGCATAGATATTCTGTCTGTATATCAATCGGCATTGTGTTGTCGGCGGCATTACAGATACCCTGCATATTTAAAAATCTGGTAAAAAATGGAACAAAGTGACCAAACAAAGGCAAAAAATGTCGTTTGGTGCAGAAAGGGTTGAAATTATGACAGAAATACGGATAATGGGAATTGTCATTGATTTCACAAAATAATAAAAATACGATTTATCGTATTGGAAGATGGAGGAATGCAAATGTTTAAGAAAATTTCAAAAGTTTTAGTAACAACGGCAATGTGTACTTTGCTTATGGCAAGCAGTGTATTTGCAGGAAAAGCGTACTATAGTTTCTCATTAGGGAATACAGGCACGGCAATTGAGAATTTTTCTATAAGCAAAAACGATAAGACAATTTTGGCTAATCCGTGGACATTAAAAGTAACTTCTATAACTTGTTCGGGGCAGTATGGCGTTAGGTTTGCTCCAGCGATGGTTAATAGCAGTGGAAATGTCACAAGAGTGTGTACACAAAGTGCAGTTTGGCGTAGTGGAACAGGCTATGGTACAACGGCTTATGCTTCTGGAGATGCTGCTTTAACAACCTATAAATTAGGTGCACGTCAGGACGATAGTTACTATTCGACTTTTAAGTCCGCAGGCTGGTGGAATGCAGATAAGTTAAGCGATCAGTAAATAAGTGCTCAAAAATAGGGGGTATTCGCAGATTTTGATAGGATACCCCCTATTGTATTTCAAAAAGATAAGCGGAGGTGTTAAGGGTAATGAAAAAAGGTATTAGAGGTAATATTTTACTTGTTGCTGCCATGTGTATATTAAGTGGATGTGCTAAAGCACCAGAGGTAGAGGAGGAGAATGGAATTTACTATGCTTTAGATGAAAGCGATGGAAACATTATGAATATTATTGAAAATGATACAGGAAATGTATCTTTGAAAGAAAGTAAAGATGGAAACAAATGTGTTTGTAGTATTGGCGATTTGGATAATGTGATGAATATTAACGCAGTGATTGACGGGACGGATTTGGAAACAATATCAACAAAGATAGCGGAACCTTTTCCTGACGCAGTTAATTTGGAAAAGGTTATAGACATTCTTTTTGGCGGTGAAGCTAATGTGATAGAAAGTAATATGAAAGAAGATAATGCAAAGCAACAGACGAATGATGGTGAACGAGCAGTTATTCGGCAAATGAAAACCACTGGTCAGATATCTTTGGACAGTGTAGACGGCAATATTCATTTTACACAAACATCTCATGCCGGATTTGATTATCGTAATGATAACTTACTTGTACAGTATAAGCAGATTGAAAACGGCGGCAACTATTTTGAAGAATATGATAAAGATATTTCAAATTCGTATACGGTAGATATGGCAAAACAAGATTTGTTGGAGATATTCTCTTATATTTTGAATACAGAAATACAGGTTGTATCATGTACTTCCATATATAATGAAATGGGGGATGGATTTTATGAGTTTAATTTTGTTCCCGTCATTGAAAAGCTGCCTATTGCAATAAATGATAGAGAAATGAACACTGATACTATTGTTGATGTATATGGCAGAGTGCAAATTGGTAAAGACGGGATTGCGGCAATAGAAGCAACTAATCTATTATGGAGATGTACAAATGGTTCAAATGAATCTAAGACGAACTGTTTGAGTCTGGAAAAAACACTGGAAATTTTGGAAGAGTATATTAAAAAAGGTGAAATTTCATGTTCCGAAAAGATCACATTTACAAGAGTTTCTCTTGTATGGCTGCCGATAACGGAAAATTGGACAGAAGCAGAGCTAGTACCAGTTTGGAGATTTTATATACCTTGTGCAGAATTGATAGAATCGGGTATGATAGATATTTCATTGACGGAAAATGTTGCAACAGATATATGCATTAATGCAATAGACGGGAAAATTGAAAATATACAATAACAGGGGGAAATATGATTCGTTTTTTCAGAAATGATATGAAACGTGCATTGAGTAATAAAGGTTTTTTTGCTGCGATTGTAATTTTATTAGTTATTTTTGTTCATGCAATTAGAGTGAATACTAATTTTGAGGAAACTGTAAGCACTTATGAAATTATCAGTTCTGCAATGGCGTTATCGGGATTTACACCTTTTGCCGCAATCTTTCCAGTCATGGGTTATTCGGTTGCTTTTTGTGAAGAATATCACAGTGGTTATATAAAAATGATTACTTCAAGGATAAATTGGAAATATTATGGTATTTTGCGGATGATAACAACGGGTGTTTCCGGCGGAATTGTTATTGCATTTCCTTTTGTCGTTGTAAACTTAATTGGTTATTTTAAGGGTATACATGGAATGCCGGACACGGGTTTGTATATGGGAACAAAAATGCAATATTATTTAGAAAATTATGGCGATGGTTATATATTAATAGGTAAAGTCCTGTTAGGTTTTTTATTTGGGGTGTTGTGGGCTTTGGTAGGAATGGCATTTTCAGTATGGTTTTGTAATCGATATGTATCGCTTATTGCTCCATTCATTTTATATGAAGTGATGTGGCTTTTGCTTTATCATTACCCAGTCTTAAATCCTATTTATTTAATACGGGGAGATGATTTAAATTCGTATCCATTGTCTGGAATTATGGAAATTTTGTATATAATTATTGCTGCTGTTGTTATTTGGATTGGATTAAAACGGAGAATGCATTATGAATAAGATGAAAGATATTTTGAAAATATGTGTATACCAATTTAGAATTCAAATGTGTTCTAAGCGAGTCTGGCTGGGGTATTTGTTGGGAATTGTTATTATAATGAAACAATCTTTCGGATATTTTGTTTATGCAGATAGCTTAAAAGAGCCTGTCAATGTATTGGAAGCTTTTGTTGTAGCAGGAAATAATTATAATACAGCGATGTTTTTAATATTAGGATGGTTGTTGGTAATTTCAGAAGCTCCTTTCGTTAACAGCATTTCTTTCTATTTAATTTACAGAACGAATAAAAAAAATTGGAATACAGCTATGATTTTGTATATTTTTTGCCAGGCTGTTATTTACTATAGTTTGATAGTTGGTAGCACTATACTTTTTAGCTTAAAAAATAGTTTCTTTTCTAATATATGGAGTAGTCCTCTTATAAGGTTGACAGAAAACGCAAATAAAATAACAGAATTTAATGTATATTTTCCATATACGTCCTTTATCAAAGAAATATCAGTATTTCAAGCTTTTTTATATACATGGATTCTATGTTTTCTATATGGGTTGATACTAGGGTTGTTTTTATATACATTTAATTTGTTTTCTAATCAAATTGCAGGAGCGGTAGCAGTTTTTGTATTCCATTTTTTAGGGTACGAAATTATGAAAGAGGGATTTATGGTTATTATAAGGTATTCTTTGTTAGCACGCTCTATTCCTGTATTGCAGATTGGAGAGGATTTAGGGGTTACATTTCATGGCACGTTATTAGTGTATGCCATAATCATATTTATGCTGAATGCGATGTCGAAAAAAATAGTAAAGTTTACGGATTTAAAAGAAGCATCAAGAGGAGAAGGTGAATAAATGAAAAGTGTATATATTTATTCAAAAATACATAGATATATGGGATGCTTTAGCGGTGATATGCTATTCTGTTTTTACATGGTGTTGGAGTGGTCAGGTAAAAAGTAACATTACAGAAATCTTATCTGGCATTTCAACTGAAGGCAGCGTTATTGAAATTGTTCCATTAGGAAAATGGCTATTTTTATTTGCTTTTTATTTTTTTATCATTTGCAGAAAGCTCAGTAAAAATAGAAGAATGTTGACGTTTGTCTTATATCGGTATAGATATTTTGAAACATGGTGGAGACGTCATTTTATTACAATGCATATTGCTAATTTTATGATTTTTATAATAAGCTGTGTTATATGGGGGACGTTAGAGCTGTTTAACGGAATTTTTACAAATGAAAACATTGCTGTTATTTTAGTATTTTTTCTGCATCTAAGCGTTTGGATTAGTGTTTTGATTGCAGGCAATATCATTTTTAATACAAAAATTACTCCATGCATTTTGCTTATTTTTGAAGGAATGTTATATATAGTCTCGGTAAATTTTAATTTGCCGTTTTTAGTATGTGGAATGTATGCGAACTGTTCCTACCATAAATTGGGAATTATTGCTGTAGTGGCTTATGTAATAGAAATTTTAATCATGGCAATATGTTATCTGACAGTTTCTAAATTGTGGAAACTGGGATACTTAGAAAGGAAGGTTGTGGAATGTCAAGTGCAGTGAAATTGGAAAATATATGTAAGAAGTTTAATAAGGAAACAGTATTAAGGGATGTAAACGCCGATTTTCATTATGGAAAAATATATGGTATAGTTGGGAAAAACGGTTCTGGAAAAACAGTACTGTTTAAAATAATTGTCGGTTTTATACGTCCTACATCGGGGCATGTCTATGTAAAAGGAAAAGAAATCGGCGTGGACACGGATTTTGCGGAAGATGTTGGTTTAATTATTGAAACACCGGGATTCCTTTCACAGTATAATGCATATAAAAATTTAGAGTATCTCGCAAGTATAAGAAACAGGATTTCCAAGCAGCAGATAAAGAATGCTATAAAAGTGGTTGGTTTAGATGCTGAAAGTCCAAAAAAAGTCGGAAAGTTTTCGTTGGGAATGCGCCAGAGATTGGGGATTGCACAAGCTATTATGGAAGATCCAAAGTTAATTATTTTGGATGAACCAATGAATGGACTTGATAAAAATGGCATTCATATTGTTAAAGAAGTATTAGAAAATTTAAAAAAAGAAGGAAAAACCATAATCCTGGCAAGTCATTATGCTGAAGATATGGAAATTTGTGATGAAGTATATAAAATGGAAGACGGAGTACTATTGAAGAGCTTGCATTAAATTTTTGATTGAAATAAAATAAATGTCTGTGAAAGTTTATGAGGACAATAGTTCCAATTAGTATGAATAGTAGGCAAAAAGACAAGAGAGGCAGTTTAACTGGAAACTGACCTCTCTATTTACATTTTTGATGATGGGAATAGGATATAGGTATTCAAGATTTTAATAAGTTTTCCTGTGAACGCAAAGTTCTGTCTGGACTTCAATGGCAAGATTTTGTTTTTCATTTTCATTAGAGATGATCTTCAATTCGGTCAGTGTAGTGTTTTTTATTTTATTAAAAGTTTACAAACACACTTGACAATCCTTCTCTGATTTGATATAATCCCTGATGGTTAAGGAAATACACAGTTTATCTGACACCCTCACACTAATATCAAAAGGCTTTGCTTTTCTATTACTAGACCACTTTACAACTTTTGTTATATAGTTATCTTCCACAAACCTACCCTATTGTAATATATCTCATTATCAGCCAAAGTCAATGCTACTTTTATTAGAAATCTTAGCTGTATCCATAAACGTCCATAACAAATAATGTGTATCACACAAACGAAACAGTTTCTTTTCCCTCTTATGAAAAACTATCAACTTACAAGCCATATTACTCATTATCAATAATTTCCCAGTGCCCGCTAAAACCACGCCCAATATAATTCACATTATCCATTTCCTTTATATGGCGCTTAATTGTCTTAGAACTTACGCCTAATGTAATTGCTATTTTCTCCGTGCTAATTTTGCTATCTTTACGAATTAAGTCCATAATCTGAGCATCCAATTTTTCTTGAAGGACGTCTTGGGGGACACCTTGAGGGACGTCTTGGGGGACATCTCGAGGGACATCATAGTTCAAGTTCGGCATCACTACAGTAAACTGATATCTGTCTGAATGGAATGACGGTCTTTTGCTCTCATTATAATTAATTTGAAATTCATATCCACTGATAATTTTTCCAAATCCGCTTCCTTTGCGCTCCATATATCCCAGCCTATTAAATACATCCGCAAGAACTGGATTTCTTCTGGTTGAAGGTACTTTAAGCGGATCTCTGTCCTGAATCGTGGAACCGTCTGGCATACCTCCTGGAGAATAGATTTCCATTCTGTCATCGTATATGTCAATATGAACTTCGCTTCCATTAACCAGATAGTCACGATGCGCTAAGGCGTTTACAAGTGCTTCATGATAGCTTCGCTCTACGTACTCCGGCATCTCTTCTCTTGAATTCACAGTCTTACGCCATTTCATTTTACAATTGCGTTTGATAAACGCCTCTCCATTTTCAATCAGAGAAATAATACTGCCTGAATACTCTGCATCATCTAACGCATCAACTAACCACCGCTTTTATTCAGTCCATTCCACCTTGTACAAAATAATCTTGAACAAAGAACTGGACTTTCATCGGCAAATAATGCCCCTGCATTTGTTAACTTTCCCTGTTCATTTACCAGTCCAAATGAAGTCAAGTCTCTGTCGTCAAAACTATTCCCAGTCCACTTCTTATACCTTTCCTTGAGCT
>Ga0224747_10353_pt1 | contig 9914 bp, 6 predicted proteins | sample LIM_F_Water_Pos_FD_182999 | JGI IMG/M metagenome (GOLD analysis project Ga0224747, IMG submission 182999) | Enriched cells from gastrointestinal tract of the lab mouse from Pacific Northwest National Laboratory (PNNL), Richland, Washington... | ecosystem: Host-associated > Mammals > Digestive system... | reverse complement strand
TTTCGGGCATATTTCAGCAGCTTTCGGCAGAGCTTGGCGGGGAGCAGAATCGTGCGGATCTTCCCTTTCAGGTAAATCTCCGCTCTTTCGTTCCGCGCGGCCTCCACGGTGATATATTGTACCTCCGAAACGCGGATCCCGGTGGCGCAGATGGTTTCCATCAGCAATCCCAGCCGGTCCTGTCTCTGTTCCGCCGCCGCAGCGAGGAGTCTCCTGTACTCAGCCTGCGTCAATTCCCGGGACTGCCCCCGGAAAGCCCTGCGCTGAACCCGGAGAAACTTGATCCGGCAGTCCTCCCGTCCCAGAAACCGAAGCAGGGCATTGACCGCCGACAGCATGGAGTTGATGGTGGCAGGGGCATATCCCTCCTCGAGTAGGTGTTCCCGCCATCCGGCGGCGGCTTCCTTGTTCAGGGCCCGTCCGCCCAGCCAGCGGGAGAATTCGGCAGCATCCCGCAGATATTTCTCAATAGTGCCGGAAGAACGTTCCTCCTGCCGCAGATGCGCGGCAAATGCGTCCCGCTCACTTGTAAAAACGCTCATAGCGTCCCTCCTTTGTGTGGTATATGTAGTTTCTTGAAAAAGGAACAATTTCAGATATTATAATTCAATTTTTGATGTAAAATTCGGCATGTGGACCGCGCGCCGGCCTCAAAGGCTGGAACATTTCCTTTCCCAGGCAATTTATCAGTTGCAAAACCAGGAAAAGGCCCTTATAATGTGATGGGACGCTGAAAAACGCGCCTTTATTTCAACGGAACTATGGGAGACATCACCATGCCGAACGCGGACGCTTATTTGCACAATGCCTTTGCCGCCTTTGAACTTGGCGCCCCCGTAGCGGGCGCCAAGCGGTTTGGGCAGGGACACATTAACGATACTTACCTGGTGGAGACTCAGGCCAGCCGCCGCTTTATTTTCCAGCGCATCAGTCCGGTAGCCTTCAAGCGGCCCGATCAGCTGATGGAAAACGTAGTGGGCATCACCGAGTATCTCTCCCGGGAGCTGGAGAAGACCGGCGGAGACGCCAGGCGCGGAACGCTCCGCTTCCTCCGGACCAGGGAAGGCGGATATTACTACACTGATCCGGACGGCGGCGCCTGGCGGACCTACCCCTTTGTGGAGGGCACCGTCTGTTATGAGACGGCAGAGACCCCCGAGCTGTTTGCCGCCTCCGGACGGGCTTTCGGCCGGTTTCAGCGTCTCCTCCAGGGATATCCGGCCCAGACGCTGTATGAGACCATTCCCCGTTTCCACGATACCGAGGACCGCCTGGCAAAGCTGAAAGCCGCCGCAGAGGCGGACCCTCTGGGCCGCAAGGCGGGATGCCAGGCGGAAATCAGCTTTATACTGGCCCGGGAAGCGGACTGCTCCGTAGCCCTCCAGGCCCTCCGGGAGGGCAGACTGCCTCTGCGGGTTACCCACAACGATACCAAGCTCAACAACGTCCTTATGGACGAGAAGACCGGCGAGGGCGTGTGCATTGTCGATCTGGACACTGTCATGCCGGGCCTGTCCATCAACGATTTCGGCGACTCCATCCGCTTCGGGGCCAACCACTGTGCGGAGGATGAGCGGGATCTGAGCAAGGTCAGCCTGGACCTCCAACTCTTCGCGCTGTATACCCAGGCATTTCTTGAGGGCGCGGGCGGCACGCTGACGGACGAAGAGATCGCCTATCTCCCCTGGGGGGCCAAGCTGATGACCCTGGAGTGCGGAATGCGGTTTCTCACGGATCATCTGGAGGGGGATGTGTACTTCCACACCAGCCGGGCGGGTCAGAATCTGGACCGCTGCCGGACCCAGTGCAAGCTGGTGGCCGACATGGAAGCCCACTGGGATGAGATAAAAAGCATTGTAGAAAAATACCGCTGAACGCCGGGAGAGGCGGCAGGATGGAATCATCCTGCCGCCTCTTATCCTCTCCATATGCTCTTTATGCGAAGCACAAATGATAGCCGAAGCGGTTTCCCCTCAGATCGCTTTGGCGTTGGCCAGCAGGTACCGCTCCGCCTCACCGTTCCACAGGCCGTTGTGCGCCTTGCACAGCTTGTCCAGCCGGGCAAACAGCGGATCGGTCCTGCCCTTCTCCTCAAACGCGTCGATGGCCGTCAGGGGCAGGTCAATATGGTTGTAGATCAGCTTTTTCCCGCCGGGAATCCGGGGCAGATTCAATACGGTATCCACCACGGTGTTCAGTCCGCCGATATGGGTGACCATGGCGGCGGGATTGAGCTTCCCGGCGTTCATCATCTCAATGGCCTCCCGCATATCGCTGGTATTGCCGCCGGAGGTGCCTACCAGATGAGTATACAGATAATGGACATTGTAGAAGTTGAACTCCGCCTTGAATTGGGCGTCGGTCGGTCCTGCGAAGAAGTTCAGGCATCCGTCAAATCCCAGGATGTCACCCGCCTGCTCCACCACCGGCCGCACTGGCGCGAAGCAGATCACATCGTCATAGCCCGTACCGCCGCTCAGCTCCCGGAGATACTCGGCGGCGTTTTCCATGCGGGTGTTTACGTAGTGCAGCTCGATGCCCTGTTTCTCCGCCTCCTCCACGGTGTAGATGGACTCCGCCCGCTTCAGCCGTGCGCCGTCAATATCTGTTACCACCAACAGGGAGGGCTTCCGGTCACAGTGCAGGGCATAGTCGATGGCGCCCAGCCCCATGGGACCCACCGATGCCAGCAGGGCCAGCTTGCCCCCCTCTTTAATGCCCATTTCATGTACATAAGACCCCGCTTTGGTGTGATACATGGCGTGATAGGTGCCCACGATGCAGCTCATAGGCTCGGCCAGGGAGCCGTAGAAGTATACATCGGAGTTGTAGGGCAGCAGGCAGTCCATCAGCAGCGTCTCCACCGGAATGCTGGCATACTGGGAGGACCCGCCGCAGTACGGATAGGAGTAGCCGGGCGCCATCAGGGACCCATTGCAGAAGTGGGCGGGCTGGATGGCAAAATGCTGGCCCACCTGGTACTTGCCCCTCCAGTTCTCCCCTACGGCCACGATATCGCCGCAGAACTCATGGCCCACAATCGTGGGATGCTCCGCCACGTCATCGGGAACGCGCTTGTGTTCCGCGCCCTCTACGGCAGCCTTGTAGGTAGACATGCACACACTGTCGGAAACAATCTTTACCTGAACATCGTCGGGACCCACCTCCGGCAGAACGATGTCCTCCAGCCGCAGGTCCATTTTCCCGTGGATGCGTACCGCTTTCGTATTCATAGCGCTTCTCCTTTTTTCAGTCCCGGATGGGTTTTCCGGTCGTTTCGTGGTCAATGAGCCGCCAGGCGGCGTCAATCAGATTCTGGAACCGGGGATCCTCCATGGCCCGGATGACGAAGCTCTGGCGGGGGGAGTTGATATCCTCGCCGGAGACCTGGAACATGCCGTACTCTCCGCACAGCTCCCGCAGCCGCTCCAGCTGGGCGGCGGTGTTCCGGGTGGGCATATAGGTCACCGCCCAGACGCCCTCCTCCCGGAGGCACCGGAAAACGTCCTCCAGATAACCGTCCTCAAACCTCTGGGCCCTCTTGTCGCCGGTGACGCTCTCGGCCACATCTCCCAGATAGGCGTAGCACAGACAGGCGTCCGCCTCCCGGCACAGGCGGACCACCTCGGCCAGCCGGGGACATTCACCGGCGGCGCCGATGTAGATCTTCGGAACAAAGGCGCTTTTCAGGATGCCCAGCAGGTCGTATTCATAAAAGGGATACGCTTCGTCCATCAGCTGCGCCCGCTGCTTTTCCGAGAGGGGCAGGCCCATCTTCTCCAGCTGGGCAATCAGGCCCCCGCCCCGGCCCAGCTGTGCCGTCAGCCTTTTCGCCAGGGCATACATGAGATGCCGCTCCGTCACACTGCCGCCCCGGCTGGCCTGGCTCAGGGGCAGCACGTCCCGGCCGAAATCCAGGCCGGCATCCGGCAGCAGGGCATTGATCCGCTCCGCCATGGCCCGGTTCCGGCGGTTGCGGGCCTCCCGAAGGGGGGCAAAAAACTGATCCAGCAGCTCGATCCGGTCGTGGGGTACAGACTGAATGGTCACATAGCTGATCCCCGCCTGATCCGGATTGTTGGTCCTCCGTCCCTCCAGCCGTGTGCCCGTCATGTCTACCCGGCACTCCATGCCGATGGTAGCAGGTATCCCCGCGATCTCCGCCGCCGCCAGAAATTCCCGTGCCCCGGCGATAGAGTCGTGGTCGACAATCCCTGCCGTACACAGGCCTTCGGCCCGGGCGGCGTATACCGCTGCCGCAGGAGAGTAGGGGGAAAAGGAGTAGATGGTGTGGATGTGGTTGTTGATGTACCGGGGAACCACAGGCGGGAAACCCGCCTCCGGCAGCAGCGCCCGGAGGTTTTCCAGCCGCTCCTCCGGGGTGGGGGCGTTCAGGCGGTCCAGAATAGCAAGATCAATCACCGGCCCGCCCTCAGTTCAGCATGACCTGGCCCCCGGTAACAGGGATAGCCTGGCCGGTCTCATACTTCTGCTCCACGCAGTACATCACCGCCCGGGCCACGTCCAGGGGCAGGCAGCCCCTGTTCATGGGTACCTTGGCCTCGTAGAACCGCCGGACGTCCTCCACAGTCTTCGCCCCGGGAACCTTCCCGGCCTGGAGGTACTGGACAAACAGCCCCCGCTCCGGGTCGCTCCACAGGGGACCGTCCAGGTAGTTGCCCGGGCAGACAGCGTTGACCTTGATGTTCTTGGCGCACAACTCCAGGGCAAAGCTCTGGATCAGCCCTATGCCGCCGAATTTGCTGCCGGCATAGGCGAAATTTTTGTTGGACCCCTCCAGCCCGGACTTGGAGGATATGGCCACAATGTCGAACATGGCCGCCGGTCCGGCCTCGTGCTGGGCCTCCATGATGATGGCGGCATACTTGCAGCACAGGAACAGGCCGGTGTAGTTGACGGAGGTCACAAAATCAAATTCTTTCTTTTCGAAGGAGGCCAGCGGTCCGGAGCGGACCACCCCCGCGTTGGCCACCATCAGGTCCAGCCCGCCGAATTGTTCCACCGTCCGGGCCGTCAGGTTCGCCACGCTCTCCTCATCGGAGACATCCACGGCGATGGCGGCGGTATTGCCGCCCATCTCCGCCGCCACGCTCTCCGCCAGAGGCAGGTTCCTATCGGCGATGATGACCGCGGCTCCCTCCCGGTGCAGCTCCCGGGCGATGCCCTTGCCGAAGCCCTGGGCTCCGCCGGTGACGACGGTAATCTTCCCGGCCAGACGGCCCGTCCCGGCGGGCCGGTCATGGACATGCCGCTTTGCCATTTCCCGCCACTTGGTCATGTCTACGCTCACGGAAAATCCTCTCCTTTATTTTTGAAATGTACGCAGCTTCTCATAGGCATCCTCCCACTCCCCGGCGGAGCGGGGCTCCCAGGTCTCCACCTCCACTGAGGCCCGGACGGCCTCCCGCAGCTCGGCCAAACCGGCAATTTCTCCCAGCGCCATGGCCTGTGTGAGCAGATTTCCCATGGCCGAGCCCTCCACAGGGCCGGTAACTACCGGGCGGCCGGCGGCATCGGCGGCCATCTGATTGAGGAGGCGGTTGTTGATGCCGCCGCCCACGATGTTCATGGTGTCGATCCTGCCGCCCTTGATCTTCTCCAGTCCCTCCACCGCCGCGCGGTACTGGAGGGCCAGGGACTCATAGGCGCACCGGGCCGTCTCGCCCACTGTCTCCGGCACGGCCTGGCCGGTGCGGCGGCAGAAGTCCCGGATCTTCTCAGCCATGCCGCCGCCGGCGTAGAACTCCGGACTGCCGGTGTCAATGACGGAACGCAGGGGCGGGGCCTTTCGGGCCTCGCTGACAATCTCGTCCCAGGTCAGACGGAGTCCCGCCCGCTGCCATTCCCGGCGGCACTCCTGTACAATCCACAGCCCGACAATGTTCTTCAAAGGCCGGAAGCCGCCTTGGACGGTGCCCTCGTTGGAAAAACCCTCCCCGGCCGCCTGCACGCCCAGATAGGGCCGGTCCGTCTCCACGCCCACCAGAGAGAAGGTACCGGAGGAGCAGAAGGCGAAGCTCCCCCGTCCGGGGATGGCCGCCACAGAGGAAGCGGTGTCGTGACTGCCCACTGCCACAAAAACCGCCGGATTGACGCCCAGCTCCTGACAGACCGCAGGCCGCAGGCGGCCCCGAATGGTACCGCTGGGCTGGATGGGTGTAAAAATGTGCCCGGGCAGGTCCAGCTCCCGGATGGTCTCCCAGTCCCAGTCCCGGGTGGTGGGGTTGTAGAGCTGGGTGGTGGTGGCGATGGTGTATTCCGTCCCGGCCTCGCCGGTGAGGAAGTAGCCCAGCAGGTCCGGCGTCAGCAGCAGCTTATCCGCCATCTCCAGAGCCGCGTCGCCCTCCCGCTTCCGCCGGTAGAGCTGATAGAGGGTGTTGAAGGTCAGTCCCGTATCAATACCGCTGCGTCCGTAAAGGACATCGGCGGAAATCCTCTCCGTTACCGCGTCAATGTCCGCCTGCACGCCCAGCCGGTAGGACCGTGGAACTCCCGCCAGATGGCCGTTTCTGTCCAGCAGGCCGTAGTCCACGCCCCAGGTATCGATGCCGAAGGAGTCCAGCTCCCCATAGTCCCCCTTCCGGAAGGCCAGGAGGCCCTGCTTCAGCTGGCTGTAGAGATAGGGTATGTCCCAATAAAAGATCCCCTTCATCTCCACGTAGTTGTTCTCAAACCGGTGCAGCTCCGTCATGGCCAGCCTTTCACCGTCGAACTGCCCCAGGATCGCCCGGCCGTTGCTGGCGCCCAGATCAAAGGCAATCATGTTTCTTGTCTTGCGCATAATGTCCCCCCCCCGTCTTCTCAACCCAAATTCTCAGAAACTGCATCAAAAGACAACGCTCCCGCCGGTACACAGCAGGCGGCGCCAAACACGAAACGTTTCGCATTTCAGGGCGCAAAAAACTTTTCATCCTTTACTATAATCAATTTCTCCACAAAAAACAAGACTTTTTTCGAAATTTTTGTATTGACATCACAAATTTTTTTCTATATGATAGAATCAGCAAAGGAAAATCCGGTGCATTTGCGAAACGATTCGTTTTTAATTGGAAGGAGACCCCTCCATGACAACCATCAAAGATGTGGCCCGTCTGGCGGGCGTATCCCCGTCCACCGTATCCAAATATATCAACGGCGGCTCCGTCCGGAAAGAGAACATCGCGTCCATCCGCTCCGCCATCGCACGGCTGGACTACCGGGTCAATCCCATCGCCCGCAGTCTCAAGACCCGGCGCAGCCACTCTGTCGGTATTTTGCTCCCCTCCCTGGCGGCGCCTTTTTTCAGCAGCGTGTTTATGGCCTCCGACCGGGTCCTGCGGGAGCGGGGTTATCACTCCATGATCTCCTGCTACTATGCCGATCATGGGCTGGAGCGGGACTATCTCAGCTACCTGATGAACGCGGGAGCGGACGGGCTGATCTATGTGCCGGAAAATCTGACGGCGGAGGAATTTCAGGAACTCACCGCCCACCGGGACATACCGGTGGTCCAGGTGGACCGGATGATCCCCGGGGTGGACTCGGACGCCGTGCTGTCAGAAAACAAGAAATCCGCCTGCCTGGCGGTCAGCCGCCTGACCGCCAAAGGCCACCGGCGCATTGCCCTGGTGGGCGGCCCCAGCTCCGTGCAGACCGCCAAGGAGCGGCTGGCGGGTTATCTGCAGGCCCTGGAGCTGAACGGTATTCTCTATGACGGCACGCTGGTGTTCAGCGGGGAGCTGAGCTTCGCCTTTGGCTATCAGAGCTTCGGGGAGCTTATGGACTCCGCCGTGCCGCCCACAGCCATCTTTTCCACCAATCACGACATCACCATGGGCGTCATCACCGCCGCCAGGGAGCGCGGGCTGCGTATTCCCGAGGAAGTGGACGTGTTCGGCTTCGACTGCGTGGACGTGTGCGCGGTGATGTCCCCGCCCCTGCCCGTGGTGTACCAGCCGGAGGAAGAGATGGGCCGCCTCGCCGCCGCCTATCTCATGGAGCGCCTGGACGGCTACAGCGGGGAACCCCGGCGGACCCGCCTCCCCTGCAAGCTGGTGCCGTAAACCGAAAATCCGCCCGCCAATCCGCACACTGAGGCGCAAAGCGGGCTCTCAGCCCATATGCTGCGCCGTTCCGGCCTCTTACCAGCAGGAGGCTGCCGCGTCTGTTGTATTACCGCCCAAGGGCGGAGGAAAAATCAGGAGGAGTGTCATCATGGCAAAAAACAGATATACCGGCGAGTACCCCGCCATCGGAATCCGCCCCATTATCGACGGCCGCCGCGGCCCCATGCGGCTGCGGGAGAGCCTGGAGCCGCAGGTGATGGCCATGGCCCAGGCCGCCAAAAGACTCTTTGAAGAGAACCTGCGCTATTCCAACGGAGATCCTGTCAAGGTGGTCATTGCAAGCGGTACCATTGGCCGTGTCCCTGAGTCCGCCGCCTGCGCAGAACAGTTCCGGCGGGAGAACGTGGCCGTCACCTTGTCCGTCACCCCCTGCTGGTGCTACGGCGCAGAAACCATGGATATGGACCCCATGACCATCAAAGGCGTGTGGGGCTTCAACGGCACCGAGCGCCCCGGCGCGGTGTATCTGGCCTCCGTACTGGCCACCCATGCCCAGAAGGGACTGCCCGCTTTTGGAATTTATGGCCACGAGGTGCAGGACGTAAACGAGGTGGACGGCATTCCCGCCGACGTGCGGGAAAAGCTGCTGCGCTTTGGCCGGGCCGCCGTGGCGGCGGCCACCATGCGGGGCAAGAGCTATCTGCAGATCGGTTCCATGTGCATGGGCATCGGCGGCTCCATCATTGACCAGCAGTTCATGGAGGAGTATCTGGGCCTGCGGGTGGAGAGCGTTGACGAGGTGGAGATCCTTCGCCGGATGGAGGAGGGCATCTACAACCGGGAGCAGTTTGAGAAGGCTTTGGCCTGGACAAAGGCCCACTGTAAGGAGGGCCGGGATGACAACCCCGAATCTGTGGAGTATCTGGGTGAGCGGCGGCGCATCCGCTTCACCGATGCCGAGAAGGAGAGGCAGTGGGAATTCACCATCAAGATGTACTGCATCATCAGGGACCTGATGAACGGCAACCCCGACCTCCCCGACGGCTTCGAGGAGGAGAAGACAGGCCACAACGCCATTGCCGCAGGCTTCCAGGGCCAGCGCCAGTGGACCGACCACTGGCCCAACTGCGACTATCCCGAGGCGGTACTCAATTCCACCTTTGACTTTGAGGGGCCCAGGGAGCCCATGATCTTCGCCACGGAGAACGACGTACTCAACGGCGTGGGGATGCTCTTCATGAAGCTCCTCACCAACCGGGCCCAGATCTTCGCGGACGTGCGTACCTTCTGGTCACCCGAGGCGGCCAAACGGGTCACCGGCTACGATCTGGAGGGCAAAGCCAGAGAGAACGGCGGCATCATCCATCTGCTGAACTCCGGCGCGGCCTGCCTGGACGCCTGCGGCGAGTGCGTGGATAAGGACGGCAGCCCCACCATGAAGGAGTGGTGGGACGTCACCGAAGAGGACATCAGGAAGATGACCGATGCCACCGTGTGGTGCGAGGCCGACTTTGACAACTTCCGGGGCGGCGGTTTCTCCAGCCATTTTGTCACACGGGCGGAAATGCCTGTGACCATGATCCGCCTGAATCTGATAAAAGGCCTAGGGCCCGTGCTGCAAATCGCCGAAGGCTGGACCGTGAAGCTGCCCGACAAGGTCACGGATACGCTGATGGAGCGCACCAATCCCACCTGGCCCTGCACCTGGTTCACGCCCCGCTGCGACGGCGTGGAGGGCAGTCCCTTCTGCACCGCCTACGACGTGATGAACCACTGGGGCGCCAACCACGGCGCCATCTCCTACGGCCATGTGGGTGCGGACCTCATCACCCTTTGTTCCATGCTGCG
>Ga0224747_10352_pt1 | contig 9917 bp, 3 predicted proteins | sample LIM_F_Water_Pos_FD_182999 | JGI IMG/M metagenome (GOLD analysis project Ga0224747, IMG submission 182999) | Enriched cells from gastrointestinal tract of the lab mouse from Pacific Northwest National Laboratory (PNNL), Richland, Washington... | ecosystem: Host-associated > Mammals > Digestive system... | reverse complement strand
GATCTTTTTGCAGTTACCAAATCTGTATATTTTAATGCAACACTGTCTTCCCTATCAGACTTTAATATCCTATCCCTATCATTGCTCTCTGTACTCTTTCCATCTGCAAACACATCAACGATATTCCCCTGAAACTTTACTGACAGCTTTTCGTGTGGAAGCAATGCTGCCATTCCAAACTTTGTAATGGTAGGAAAAATGCCCTGCATACTGCTTAAATCCACCTGACTTTTTGTCTCTCTGCGCAATTGCTCTGCAAGGTCGGCTGCGACTTCATACCGCAATGCATCCGAAATAATGACAAACACCCTATTATCCGCATTCTTTACCTTACTCTGATAGAAATCCGTCTGTTGTGGAACTTCCAGTATCTTTCCATATCGCTCCATTTCTTCCGCACATACTTTTGACCAGTTTTCTCCCAATTGTCCTAAAAACCAGTTTTTATACAACCCTTCTGCTTTTTCCATCACATGGCTGAAAAGGTCGTGAAGTTTCGCATGATACGTTTTCAGGCTCCTGCCATAGCTTCTATGAAACAAGCGGTAATAAGTATCCATCTTGTAATATTCTGTAATATATTCTTTCCAGACTTTCACTGCCTGAGCTGAATGAAAACCAGTTGTATGTTCTTTGAAAAAATCCTGCATATTTGCAATTTGCAAGATACCCTCATAGAAGTCTTTCACTTCCTCATACCACACACAAGTGCGCCGTTTTTCCACCGTCTCTCTGATTATATTTACATCGATAATGCTATCTGCAATTTCTGTCATAAGCTTTATTAAAATCAACTCATGAATACAGGGAAAAGTTTCTGTATTGACAAGGTCTGTTACCTCCAGTTTCATAAAATGTTCAGGAAGTTTTAACTCCTCCTCAGTTCTTATTACAATTTCACGCAGCTGAGCCGAATCAGTACCATGCAGCCACTCCGATACAAAATCATAACAATATGCCTGATGCGCCTCAGATAGAAAATCTTTCCATTTTAACAGGTATCCTGGCTGCATGGTACGGGTTGCACTGGTTAATAAAATATGTGCTACCAAATGTCCCAGATTCGGATCATCTGCCATATAACCCGTGCCTTTCTGTACCATATCCCAAAAGGCTTTATCTATTCCATAGTCTACAAAATCACAGTACAGACTATTTGTCTCGGTATCCAATCCTGCACAAAGCACTTTCTTTATAATGGGATACGGTGTCACATCTATAATGCCCGCCAATGCCCCCATGACAGCCATATCAAGTTGTCTTGGAACAGATGGAATATTCTTCTGCTTTGCAATCTTTTCTCTGCGAACAGTTGCCTTAAAAAACTTACGATACTCTTTTACTTGTTTCCTAAGCGCTGCCGTCTGCGGAAGTCCCATTTCATCCATCCAATTTGAAATCAAATCAGCCCGATACTCCTCGCTGTACAGCCTGATATCTAAAAGCCAGTCATCCTCCGGTTTCTCATAAGATAAAGGACAATAAACCACATAATTACCTGTAGTATCTTCCACTCCCAGCAATTTCTTCACGGCAAAATAATTTGTCCCTGTAAGCGCAATCAACTTCGCATCATGCAAGGCAATTTCATCCAACTTATCTTCAAATTCCCGTTCCTCATCACACCAGAATATAATTCTACGTTTATAAAATTCCGGTAAGGGCTGCGCAAAACGCTGGTTCAAATCTTGTATCACTTTTTCCGAATCCATTCTGTTATCCCTCACTTAATCGTTGCCAATACATCCTTGAAAATCTCATAATTATGTTTTACGCCGTCATCCAAATCAATCACAATCATCTGATCTGCCAAATGATGTATCTTTTCCTCATATGCATGTAGTTCGTCTGCCTGCTCCTGAATCTTTTTGAGCGATTTATTCAGTTTCACACGCTCACTTGTCCCGGCATTCGCAATGCGGTGTTCCAAGTCTGCAATCGCTGTACGATATCGACTCTGCTGTTCATGTACATAATCCGTGCGGATACGAGCAATTGTATCCGGTTCGTAGCGGTGCATATAAATTAGGCATTTGAATCCGTTTTTCTTGCCGGAATCAAAAAGCCAGTATATCGGGCGCTTTTGATATATTTTACAGTGGTCTTTGTAGAAATCATTGAGAAAGTAATTGCGGATTACTTCTCTTGGCTGCCCTTTTCCACCTAATGCATCTGCGATAAATTTCAAATTTTCTTCTAAAGTCTGTTTTCCATATACAGTGCGGATAAATGTTATAAACTTTTCTACAATATCATCCTCAAAATATTCGTCATCGGTAATTGGGATAATATTATCTACATCTACTTTCCAACATTCCAATGCCTTTTTCCCCTCTATCGGTATATAGTAGAACTTACTTCCCAATTCTCCAAACGTGTATTTGCCGTCAAGCTGATAATCCTGTGTATCGGCAAATGTTCCACCATAATAAGAAAACTTGTCCTCCATGCGCCCGCCCGCAAAAATTAAGCCTTCTTTATCTAACGAATAGCGACCGAACATGCAGCCGACTGCATAGGATATTAGGCTCTTAATGTCACGTTGCAAATCGGCTTTGCGGACAGTTACGTCTTTATCTTCGACTTCTGGGGTTAGTTCATCTTGCAAACCGTAGATGTCGATGAAAATGCGGTTTAGTTCTTCCTCGTTGGATTTTAGTTGTGTAAAACGCAAATAACATTCATTACTCCATCGTGTAAAAGCATCCTCAATATAATTCATATCCTGAATATGTTTCTTGGCATCAGTTTCCATTTCTTGTCTCGAAAATGAGGCACAACGAACGAGTGGGTGTTGTTGGAAATCCCATGAGGTTTCAAAGGAATCCCACTCCTCTTTACATACCATTATATTTATATTTGAAATCCTTTCTATTTGATCTTTAGCGTCTAATTCAATTAAAATCGGAATTTTCGCCAATGCGCCTTGATTAAAGTCAAGTGTGGGAGATAAAAAGGACATATAAAAAGCCGCCACCACACTATTCAAAAAAGCTTCTAAATATCGTATGTTCCCATCATTTTTCGCAAAACACATTGAACCTTTAGTATCAAAAACAAATCCCTCCGGACTATACCGCACAGATAAATTATTAGATAGTGTAGACCACGTTAAACCCTTCTTAAAATAAAATAATGTATCTCCACGTCTTACACTTTCATTTGTTTTACTTGATTCCCAAATATCATGAAGATTCATTATATATTCATGAAGTCCGTAATGTTTACGGTACCCCCCTCCTTTATGCATAGGTACCCACCATATATCTGAATTATCAATAAAATACTTATGTTCAAATCCTATTTTTATATAATTAATTTCCCACCACAGCTTTAAAAAGTAGTTATTGTTTCCTGTCACAATACCTGATTTTATAGTAACAAAGTCGTCCAGCTTTTGTTGTTCAAATAAATTAATAGCTTTTACAGAAATCCAGTATGCATAAATACTTCCGGGAATCTTTTGGTATTCCTTCTGACTTTTAAAAATATTATCAGCCTCAAAAAATGCTTTCATTTTCTCATTCTGAGATATTGCTCTTGTTAAGTTTTTGTACACACCAAGATAATTGACAGACTCTAAGTTACGAATAACAAAAGTAACAGTTTGAACAACTTCTCCAGCTATTTCCTCAAAAGCACGAGCCCCTAATTGCAACATAGTTATAAGTGTCGTATTATTTAAATCAATTCTAAATTTTTCAAAACTTGAAAGAAACATCCATGCCTGCTGAGTAATCAACGCGATATATGCTTTACCATGTGCAAAAATGCGACATCGTTTGGTCATTACTGCATACAAATCATATTTTTCAATAGCATAGTTTTCTCTAATTATTTGCGTCATTTTTACAGACATATTACCCATATATGGCGGATTCGTCACCACCACATCATACTTCTGCGCCAAACTCTGTGCTACCTGTACCAATGGCAATAATTCTAACGCCCCCTCCTTATGTATAGAAATATCCTCTTTAATTTCCTCAAATCTCGCATAAATCACATCCCAATTCTGCTCTGTAACCGTAATAATGGAACCATACTCTTTTGCATCATGCATCTCTTCCATAATGCTTTCCATTGCCTCTTTTAATTCCGCATTCCCATTACAAAAATATTCCAGCACATGACTCTCCACATCATTACTTTCCTGAATCGCATACACTTTTGGCTGTGGCACTTTAGGCTTTCCGTCTTCATCTTTTCTTTTCAAAAAACGTTTATCATACTGACACGCTTTCATCATAACAGCAAAATAAGAAAGCTGTGCCGCCCGCTCATCAATATCCAGACCATAGATATTATTCTTTACAATACTGGCAACTGCTTCCTGTGTGGTATAGCCATATGATTCATAAATCTGCATCAATACATCAAACATATAAACAAGAATATGCCCACTTCCCTGACAGGGATCAATACAACGGATATCCTCCGGTGTAAGCCGCGCATATTCCGCTCGAATTTTGACAAGTTCTGCTTCTACCTCCGGTTCCTGTTCTGCCTCCTCCAAATAATATATCCAATCCGCTTTTAGTTCCTCATTCGGATGTCCCTCCAGCCACAAGCGCCCCAAAGAGTTCTCCACCATATAACGTACAATCCAATCCGGTGTAAAAAGCTGGGTAGCCGCCGGGATATTTTCTTTTGTTATTTTAACATTCTTTTTCAACGCAGCAAATACTTCATCTTTTTTCTCACTATTATAATATTGGTACATCCACCCTATGATCTGTACCGCATCTTTCCAATCTTCCTCCGGAATAAGCGCTATCATCCGCTCAATAACACTTCCTTCAAGCAGCAGTTTATCCGGCAATAAAAGTTCCGTATAATCTTCTATTTTCTGAAACATTCCGGGCAGTACAGCGTTCAAAGCATTACACTGTACCACCAGCAAATATTTGTATAACTCCTCGGTCTGATTAGCATCTTTATAGGCATAGACTTTCTCCATATCCAATCCATCTATCTCTAAGTCAATTGCCTCGTTCAAAATTTGGGGTTGAAAACGGTTATCACTATCCGTAAATATCTTCACACGGTCAGGTAAATATCCATTTACTTCCATAAAGCGCAACGCCAAAAAACGGTTAAACCATGTATAGGCAACCTCTTCTATCACTTCCTCATAACCCTTTTTCCGAATCTGCGCAATCAATGCCTTCCTTTGTTTCTTTTCAATATCAGATAAAACTCTCCCATTTATGCTCTCTGCGGATACATCACCATAATCCTCTTCCGTAACACCATAAAAGGTTGCCCTCTGACCAACGCGAACAATCAGTTCTCTTCTTGCCCATACCGCATATTTCTTTAACACATTTTTATCCATCGCATTCGTCTCCATTACTCCACTACGCTAAAGATCACATTCTCCATAACTGACTTTAACTGACCTTTTAAATCACCAACCACTTTAACTGCCTTTCCATGCTGATGAGCAGCGACTGCCTTATCATAGTCCTCTCTATCCAATTTTACAGTGACAGATTTCGCCCTTGCGTTATCGCCAACATAAACAACGATAATGGTTCCATGCTCTCTGTTATCAATAACTGGCGCTGCCTTCAATTCTTTAATCTTTCCTACAATTTCCGTTCTTTCATTCGTACATTCTTTAATCTTAGAAATAATAGTCTTGATTGGCTCATAATAGTCATTTGTTACAGAAATCCTGTTATATTGACATCGATTACTTTGTACCGTAGGGGACCACTCCGCCATAAATTCGACTGTTGTATCTTCTGTGTCCATACCTAAGCCATTCAATGCTTCATAAAAATTGGAGCTTATTGGGTTATCATAATTCGCTAAAGATTCCAAATTGCCATCATCAATCTCCTGTTTGATTGTAGCAACATTTGTCATTAACCGATTGGTAACTTTTCTCGTGAGTGAATTTGCACATTGTTCCTCATCTGAAAAAATGCTGAGTTGTCTATATCCTTCTGTCTCTGAAAGCTCGGCAAACGGACACACTACTGATACAACATAGCTTCCAATCTCTGTCTGACCAAATCTGCACTGCGAAAGAAACTTCTGAACAGGTTCATCAATTCTCCCATAATGTATTTTTTTTGGATTAATTACATCAAGCGCCGTAGCCGCTATCAATTTCTTTGCATTATCAAATAGTTGAATGGCATCATCAAACATGATATTTCCTGACTCTACCTCTTTTTTATCCAACCTTATTTTTAAAATATCTGTATTCGGATTCAATAAATACAGCATAAGCTGCTCAACAGATTTTTTTTCAACATAGGCAATCTTACAGACCGCATCATACATCGCATTCTTATAATCCCTCAACTTTTTATCAAGTGGTATTGTAACCTGTTCAAACAAATCCTCTTTTTTGTATTGAAAAATTTTAATATCATTTCTTTTGATTGGGTATTGCTCCCAATTTGTTTCTGATAGATATTTTGTCACAGCCAGAGGATTTAATTTCAATGTCATATCCACAAAATTTACAGAATATATCATAAAATCCCCTCCTCAGCCGCTTTTTTGATCAGATTTTCAATGGTGTCCGCATTCAAAATGTTTTCCTTAGGAATTTTTACCGTAACATTATCTTTATTATTAGACACTTCTTGATTCTGTAATGATAGCCAAAACATTTTCCCTTTAATCATCAATTCATCCGGTGTCCATTTCGTCCACTCTTCCATCTCTTCCGGCAGGATCAGCAATGCCAGCATACTGGGCATCGTAGCAGGCATACATAAATCGTTATAATTTTTAACCTTTAACTTATACGAGATTTCCTGTTTGCCTATGCTATATTGTGATTTGGAAGATGTCGCTTTCAGTTGTACACTAATCTGCGAATTGAATGACACATTTTTATCTATATTTAAAACCTTTTTTATAACAACATCAACACTATCCTCATCATGTTCTATCCGCTCAACAGCAATTCCTCTAACGGCAGCTATTGTTTTAAGATAGCATATGCTTAAATCCTCTTTTATTTTTTCAATATCCATATCCCGCCTCCGTTATAGAATCATTCCAATCTGTTCTATTTTAATTCAATCCCATCCGAACCTTTTAATAATATCTTTAACTGTTCTCTGAGCTTATCCACATAGATATCAATCTCGTCCTCGCTTTCAAGTCTTGCTGCCTTCAGTAAGGACTGGCGGAAAATAGGCTTATATGTTTTCTTCAATGTTGTATTTGTGTTCAAAGGCTTTGGCGATTCTATAGGTTTTGGAGGCTCCAATGCGCCCTCTATCTTAGACACAGCATCATCCCGATAATTCCACATTGGTATCGGATACCCCTCCATCAATGCAAGGCTCATCGTCTCTGCAATCTTCTCTTTCTGCTGTGTATAATATATATCTGACCTTTCAATGATCGTCTTTACTTTTGCATCCCCGTAACCTGCCTGATGAATCTCTCCCATACACTGCTGAACAATATCCAAAAGTTCTTTTCGTTTCTCAATTAACATTTTGTCATGAGACGTTTTTACTTTTGCAATTAAATCATTCAGCTGCGGAATCCTTCCATACTGATATTTACCGCTTGTTGGCAGCATCGTAATAAGGCGTATTGTACTTAAAGCAGTATTCGCTTCCTCATCCTTACGAATATAATCCAAATCATTTCGCAGCTCTGTTTCAAATTTTACTGCTGCATCAAATATACTAACCTGTGTTTTAAAGAAAGCCTCCACACTTTGCATCGCCTCCTGTACGTCATAAAGGCTGTCTTCCTTTTGAAGCACACGCTCAATGAATGCCAGATTATCCTTCTGTTGTGATAATACATCCTGCACAATTGTAAGTGCATTATTAACCACTAGTTTATCCGGATAATGATGCCCTTCATATCTTCTGAGCAATTCCTCATAGTGAGTACGCAACCCCTCAAATTTTTCAATCATAAAGGCAATCAATCCATCTTCGTCTGACGGAACATCCATCTGACTAAAATAATCCCGTAATAACTCTTTTACTTCCTTCATTCTAGCTGCTGATACTACCTGTCGTTTGGATATTTGCGCTTTTCCAATCTCACTCTTTTTGCGAAGCATATCAGGGAGTTTTGGATTATTAGGCTGCACCGTAGAACCCGCATACTTGATTGTCACTTTCTGCTCCACAATCAGCATTGCACATACTGCCGCAATATCAATCTCTTTCCACCCATAAGGAATAGACTGATAGCGACTTTGCACATCAGCCATAGAGGTGGGAAGATGCTTTCTTTCCTGCATTTCTAAATATTCTTCTACTTTAGCTGCCGCGTCACGGTTTGGTTCAGTACCGGGCAGCATATTTACTGCACCTGTAAGAATCGCAATAATATCTGCATCTGACTCTGCATTTTTTGAAATCAAACCTAATTCACTATATACATGTGTCACCAGATATTCCAGTGCCTGATCTAGTTTGCTCTTGGCATTCCCGCTGTTTATCTCAATATGTTCCCCATCTACATAAAAAGCTGCACCCTCAATTGCCTTTTCTAATTGTTCCTTTGCACTTAATTCGTATCTTTCCGCCTCATTTTGATGATTTTTGATAATATTCTTCACAGATTCCGGCAACTGTGCTATATTTCTTTGTTTCTTATATTTCCACACCTTCTCGGCGCTTTCCAAATATTCATAATATGGAGTTTCCGCAAGTACCACAATTGCCTGCTTTGCTGATTCTGCCAGCATACGAAGTTCTGCTTTCTCCGCCCACTCTGTCGCCACAGTCATAATCCTAAGACGCATACCACCTGTCAAAGCGCCTACCGCAGTATAATCTACCATCTGGTCAAAGGCAAAGTCATATTTTTCATAACGATACTTCTTCGTCTCATAAATATCGCCAAATATGATATGCGCAATTTTACCGACAATTGTTGAAGTATCAACCATCGTATTCGTGATTTCTTTTTGAATGTCCTGTTCTTCGTCGGTAAGAAAATTATAAGTATCACCACTTCTTCCAATATAGTTCTGGCTCAACAGACGATCTAACGATCCACTTACCTGAGCACGCATAATGATTTTATCCACCCGAATATCATCTGCCATTAAAATAACAATATTATCAAGATTTGCCTTTATATCATCTATGTAGCGGATCAGATACAGTAGCTTTAACACCGACACATCCTGCTGCTCAATTCCATCTTTATTGTCAGCCGCCTTTTGACAACGCTCAATCACACGACGAATAGAACTGTCAAGGAACGTATGTACCGTATCATAAAACAGATAAAATGGAGCTAACGCATACTCACTCTTATCTTCTATCTTCTGTGCCGCCTCCTGAAATCCTGACAGCATAGACCGCTCTCCACCGGAAAGATGCTTGCCCGAATTACCATGCTTGCGGATTTCAGAGAAAACTTTCTGCATAATAATAAACTGATATGGTACAAACGGAAAATTCTTAGCAAACTCTACAGAACTCCCATACCCTTTCATATCCAAAACAGAATCTGTAAAAGTAAAGAGATTCCGAAGCACTGAATCATTCTCGTTATATACTTTTTCCAAAGAAATAAACGCATCTTCTTTCTTACGCAGGATACGTTTTTGAATCACTTCATCCGCTGAAGACGATGTCAGAGATAATCTGGTGCTGAACCTGGCCTGAATACGTGAAAATTGATCCTGTCTTGTCTTGATAATCTCATCAATAGCTTCTTGTCCGGTGCATACCACCCATACCTTGCCGCCACATTCACTTCCGATTTTTTCCACAAAAGATTGCAGATTCATCAATAAATCAATACTGTCTCCCACATACTGCCCCACCTCGTCTACCATAAATAAAAGTCGAAAATCCTTTGGCTGTGTATCAATATATTCTTTTATTTCCAAGACAAGCTGTGCTATGCTGGTTTCCACCGTCTCTGTCCCGTCAAACCAGTTATGTGCCGCTGTCTCG
>Ga0224747_10351_pt1 | contig 9941 bp, 6 predicted proteins | sample LIM_F_Water_Pos_FD_182999 | JGI IMG/M metagenome (GOLD analysis project Ga0224747, IMG submission 182999) | Enriched cells from gastrointestinal tract of the lab mouse from Pacific Northwest National Laboratory (PNNL), Richland, Washington... | ecosystem: Host-associated > Mammals > Digestive system... | reverse complement strand
GGCCATCGTGGTCTGCGGGGGAAAGGACGGGGTGCTGACGGACTACTGCGCGCCCTGCGGAGTGTGCAGGCAGGTGATGAGGGAATTCTGCGATCCAAAGACATTTCGGGTGATTCTGGCAAAGTCTGAGGAAGAGTACAGGGAGTTTATGCTGGAGGAACTGCTTCCCATGGGCTTTGGACCGGAGAATCTTCTGTAAAGGGGGGAAGCGGATGCGGATGTATGATTTAATTGAAAAGAAGAAGCACGGGGGGAGTCTCACCAGGCAGGAGATCCGCTGCATGGTGCAGGGATTTGCAGGCGGGGAGATTCCCGATTACCAGATGGCCGCCATGCTGATGGCCATTTATTTCAGGGGCATGGACCGGGAGGAGACGCTGGCGCTTACCATGGAGATGGCTTCCTCCGGCGACATGGTGGATCTGTCGGCCATTGAGGGCATTAAGGTGGATAAGCACAGTACAGGCGGCGTGGGGGACAAGACCACTCTGGTCATCGGTCCCCTGGCGGCTTCCCTTGGGGTGAAGGTGGCCAAGATGTCCGGGAGAGGGCTGGGACACACCGGGGGGACCATAGACAAGCTGGAATCCATACCGGGGCTGTCCACAGCCATAGACAGGGAACGTTTTTTCAGGATCGTCAATGAAACGGGCATCGCGGTGATCGGCCAGTCGGGCAACATGGTTCCGGCGGATAAAAAGATGTACGCTCTGCGGGACGTGACGGCCACGGTTGACAGCATCCCCCTGATCGCATCCTCCATCATGAGCAAGAAGATCGCCGCCGGCAGCGACGGCATCGTTCTGGACGTGAAGACGGGAAGCGGAGCTTTTATGAAGAGCCTTAAAGATTCCGTGGCCCTGGCAAAGGAGATGGTGGCCATCGGAACGGGGGCAGGGCGGCGGTGCTGCGCCCTGATTACGGATATGGACGTGCCTCTGGGGCGGGCTGTGGGCAATTCGCTGGAGGTTGTGGAGGCCATAGAGACCTTAAAGGGCAGAGGGCCTGAGGATCTGACGCAGGTGTGCCTGGAGCTGTGCGCCCATATGCTGTACATGGCGGGCAGGGGCGGGCTGGATGCCTGCAGGGCCATGGCAGAGGAAGCCATGGCCGACGGAAGAGGCGTGAAGACTCTGGCCGCCATGGTAAAAGCCCAGGGCGGCGACGAATCCTATATTCTGGATCCCGGAAGATTCCCCGAAGCCGCCTTCTCCCTGGAGGTGAAGGCAGAGGAGGAGGGCGTGATCACCCACATCGACACGGAGGGCTGCGGCATTGCCTCCGCCATGCTTGGGGCGGGCCGTCAGAAGAAGGAGGATGTCATCGACTACAGCGCGGGAATCCGGCTCTGTAAAAAATACGGTGACAGCGTTAAAAAAGGGGAAGCCATCGCGGTTCTCTTTGCGTCCCGTGAAGAATTGTTTGAAGGCGCGTCTAAAAAGCTTCTGTCTGCGTATACTATAGAGAGAGGACAGGAGGGCAGGCCTTCGGAGAACAGGAAACGGATCTACGCCAGGGTCGATGAGAACGGGGAAGAATATTATCCGGATCCTATTTCCTAAAAAGTCAAAAAATAGAGGATTGAAAAAACACCCGCAGTATTGTATAATAACCGTATCAAGAGACAGGTTTGTAATTCCTGGAATGTTCGACAATCTTACGTATCTTTGAACCTACATTATGACACAAGGGATTCCAATATTTTTCGGCGGATGTCAGGCCTCCTGTGAGTGGAAGGCAGAAACCGGAGTGAGGTCACCCACCTAGCATGGCTAGGCGTCAAATTGTAAGAACCGGCATTTTGGGATTACAAAAGATGAAAGCAGCGAGCAATCGCTGCTTTATCTTTTTGTAAAAATGTGGTAATCTATAATCGGTGTACATGTCCGGCAGCAGGGCTGCCATGGGCGCTAACGATTACAGGATGACGGAGAGGGATACAGATGAACGAACACAAATTTCGGGATTACATTTACTGGGGGGTTACGGCGGTACTGGCGATTGTCATATGTATTGCGGCGGCTCTCATTTTTATACGGTGGCAGACCGTGTGTCTGGCTGTGAAGAAGCTGAACCGGATTCTGTCGCCCATTCTTTACGGTGCGATTCTGGCCTATCTTTTGACACCCATATACAATCGGGTGTACACAAAGACCGACAGGCTCCTTGCGCCTTACATGAAAAAGGGGTCGAAACGGGGGGGACTGGCCAAGGCGGCGGCCACCGCTTCCAGCCTCTGTTTTCTTGTGGCGGTGATTATGGGGCTGGTCTGGCTGATTCTGCCGCGGGTCTTCGAAAGCCTGATGGGAATCATTAACTCCATTCCCAGCAGCGCGGCCAGGGTTGCCCTGTGGATCGAGACGCTCTTTGCGGATTACCCGGACATTGAGGTGGCTGTGATGAATGTCTACAATCAGGGGGTGGAGCAGCTGGTTTCCTGGGTACAGACTACGACGGATCTGCTGCCCAATATTGAGAAGGTTATTACGGGAGTCTATACCAGCATTATGGGCGTGGTGAATCTGGTGAAGAATGCGCTCCTCGGCATGATCGTCATGGTGTACCTGCTGAACATCAAGGATACCCTGGCAGCCCAGGGCAAGAAGATTATATACAGTCTGTTTCCCCTGCCTCAGGCCAATGAGATGGTGGAGAAATGGAGATTTATCCACAAGGTCTTCGGCGGTTATATTATTGGAAAGCTGTGGGATTCCCTGATTATCGGAATTTTGACGTTCGTGTGGCTGAGTATTATTAAGATGCCCTACACCGTGCTGATCAGCGTCATCGTGGGAGTAACCAATGTGATCCCCTTCTTTGGCCCGTTTATCGGCGCTGTGCCCAGTGCCCTTCTGGTGCTTTTAGTCAGCCCGAAAAAGTGTCTGTGGTTTCTGCTGTCCATCCTGGCGATTCAGCAGCTGGACGGCAATATCATCGGCCCGAAGATCCTGGGCAACTCCACAGGGCTGTCCAGCTTTTGGGTGCTGTTCTCCATCCTCCTGTTCGGAGGGCTTATGGGGCCGGTGGGAATGATTGTGGGAGTGCCTATGTTTGCTGTGATCTACCGCCTGACGGCGGAGTGGGTCAACAAGCGCCTGAAAAAGAAGACGCTGTCCACAGTCACGGACGATTACGGGGATCTGAAACATATTGATGAGGAGAAGAGAACATTTGTCAGGTAAGGGGCGTATGAAGAGAAAGAAGATTGCATATTGGTTTGCAGGTGTTCCGCTGACCGTGATCGTGCTGGTGATTATCATACTTCTTGGGGAGCCGGGCAGGGACGGCGTCGTCAGGGCGGCGGCTTTCAAGGCGGCAGCTCTCTCCGCGGCCACAGTGGAGGAGTGCAGGCTGGAATCCCGTGAGCAGTCGGAGTTTCCCGCTTCCAGCCAGAGGCAGTGGTACGTAAAGTATATGGACGCCCTCTACCACAGAGGCTGGATCGACAGAACCTTGACGCCGGCGACGGAGGAGACGGCGGAGGGGCTTCTCACCTACGGTGAGGCGGACTTTCTGGCCGGCCAGGTGTCCCAGCATCTGAGAGATCAGGTAGGGCTCACAGAGCGAAACAAAAAAAAGCCATATCCCCAGGAGCAGTGGTGGCAGCTGTACGAGGAACTGTGCAGGGAACTGGACGTGTGGCAGGAGGAAAAAGTGCGCCGGGAAGTTCTGGTGGTATACGGGACTTTTGAGGATGTGGAGGACGGGACGGCCTGGCGGGCCTACACCAGCCTGGGCAACAGAGGCTTTGAGGGGCTTGGCCTTGCCTCGTGCAGGGATCAGGAGATCGAAGTCCTGGTAAGCGGAGGCGAGATCCTTAAGGTGACGGATAAGATTTCCTCCTCCGTGGTCTACAGAAACATCTGGATCATGGAGGCATCGGACCATGAGCTGACGGCGTATGTGGGGGCCCTTACAAGGAAACTGCCTGTAAAGTCCAAAATAAAAACTCCTGAGGACATGGCCTCCCAGGTGGCCGACGTGTATGTCACCGGCGGCGAGGTGAAAAAGGTGGTCTTAAAGCGTGAGAGGGTGTCGGGAAAGGTGCTGGAGGTACAGAACGATTCCATCGAGATCGAGGGATACGGTTCCGTGACCGTTGACCAGGACTTTAACGTGTACCGCCTCTACGGGGAATTTAAGAGAATGGGCGTGTCCGGCGTGATGGTAGGTTCCGATGTGCAGGAGTTTGTGGTGGCGGACGGAAGGCTCTGCGCGGCTCTGGTTATGCGGCCCTTCGACGCCGAGAAAATCCGGGTTCTGGTGATGGACACGGACTTTCAGAACATTTTCCACAAAAGCATCACCCTGGAGTTTCTTTGTCCCGGAGTTATGACCGTGGGAGACCGGGAGGAGACCTTTGAGGCGGGGGATACCATGACCTTCCGGTCCGGGGATCAGCGCCTTGCGGGGAACCGGGCAGTGTTTAAACCTGCGGATGCCGGCGCGGGGATTCGGATTTCCACGGTGAGCCGGAGAAGCGGCCATCCGGAGTACCCGGGGCATCTGGAGATCAAACAGGAGCCAGAAGGGCTGGTGCTGGTCAATGAAGTGTACCTGGAAGAGTATTTGAAGCGGGTAGTTCCCAGCGAGATGCCGGTGGGCTACGCCAGGGAAGCCTTAAAGGCCCAGGCTGTCTGTGCCAGAACCTACGCCTGGCGTGATATCATGTCCGGCAGCTATAAGAATTACGGCGCCCATGTGGACGACAGCACAAGACACCAGGTTTACAACAACGTGGAGACCAGTGCCGAAACGGACGCGGCGGTGGATGAGACCTATGGGAAGGTGATAACTTACGACGGACAGGTTGCGGAGATTTTTTATTTTTCCACATCCTGCGGACACACCACGGACGGAACCATCTGGGGAGCCGCTCAGGAGGATTACCCCTATCTGAGAGGAGTGGCTGTGAAAGAAGGCGGAGGAACTGAGGATCTGACGGAGGAGGAGACGTTTGCCAGGTACATAAAAAGCTGTCCCGAAGGATATGAGTCGGAGTTCGGCCTGTACCGGTGGACAGCCAGGCTGACGGCGAAACAGCTTCAGAAAAAGGTTACGGGAATCGGCGACATCACAGGCGTGATCATGAAGGAGCGTTCCACGGGAGGTATCGGCAGGGTTCTTTGGGTCCGGGGAAGCGGGGGAAGCAAGGAGATCCGGGGAGAAGGACAGATACGGTCGGTTCTCGGATGCGAGGAGATGGAGATTGTCCAGCAGAACGGCAGCGTTCTTACAGGCTGGGATTCTCTGCCCAGCGCATTTATCGCGGTGGAGACGGAGCAGGGTGAATCGGGTGAGCTGACCTTTGTGATATACGGCGGCGGATACGGCCACGGGGTGGGGATGAGCCAGAACGGCGCCCAGGCCATGGCAAAGGCGGGAAAGAGCTATAAGCAGATTTTGGAACTGTTCTACGACGGGGCGGAAGTGGCGGAGATTGACGAAATTTAAAAAAGTTCTTGACATTTCGAACAAATGTTCTATAATAAAGGAAAGAACATTTGTTTGCGCTCTGCTTTTCCGGAGATGCTTATTCCCTCATTTACCTTGTATAAATTCGCATTTTAGAATATAATGAAAAAGCGAAAAAAGAGGAGGTAGAGATACATGAAGGAAAAGATGTCGGAGGGGAAGACAGAAATTGACACAAAGAGGCGGGGACTTACGGAGGAAGCCGGCGGCAGGGTGGAGAAGATAAGCCTGCCGCGCACGATTCATCTGGTGCCTATGGACCGCATAGACGGTTTTGACGTGCGCCCTGGTTTCTATGAAGTTAACGGCGCCACGGCCATTCCGGGAGGCGTGAATTTTACGGTTTACTCCCGGAGGGCTACATCGATCGAACTGCTGCTGTTTCACCGCATGGAGGAGGAGCCTTTTGCAGTGCTCCCGTTTCCGCAGCATTACCGCATCGGCAACGTTTATTCCATGATCGTGTTCAAGCTGAATATTGAGGAGTTTGAGTATGCCTACAGGGTAGACGGCCCTTATGACCCGTCCAAGGGTCTTATTTTTGACAAGACGAAATATCTTTTGGATCCATACGCCAAGGCGGTGACAGGCCAGAGCCAGTGGGGGGACTCCTCTGTCCATGAGCAGCATTACAAGGCCAGGGTGGTGAAAGACGATTTTGACTGGGGCACTTCCCAGCAGCCGTTGCTGTCCATGGAGGATCTGGTTATTTACGAGCTCCACGTGAGAGGATTTACGAAGGATGCCTCCTCCGGAGTCTTCCATCCGGGAACTTTTGCAGGGCTTATGGAGAAGCTTCCCTACCTGCTTGAGCTTGGAGTCAATGTGGTGGAGCTGATGCCTATTTTCGAGTTTGACGAGATGCAGGACTACCGGGAGGTGGACGGGAAGAAACTCTACAACTACTGGGGCTACAACACCGTAAGTTTTTTTGCGCCGAACACCAGTTACACGGCCAGCACGGAGTACAACCGGGAGGGCAACGAGTTAAAGAACCTGATCCATGTGTTTAATCAGCACGGCATAGAAGTGTACCTGGACGTGGTCTTTAACCACACGGCGGAGGGGAATGAACACGGGCCTTTCTTCTCGTTTAAGGGATTTGACAACAATATTTACTATCTGCTGACCCCTGAGGGTTACTACTATAACTTCAGCGGCTGCGGCAATTCACTGAACTGCAACCATCCCATTGTGCACCAGATGATCCTTAACTGCCTGCGGTACTGGGTCACCACCTACCACGTCAACGGGTTCCGCTTTGATCTGGCCTCCATCATGGGCCGCAACGAGGACGGTACCCCCATGAACAAGCCGCCCCTTCTCCAGTCCCTGGCTTTTGATCCTATCCTGGGCGATGTGAAGCTGATCGCGGAGGCATGGGATGCGGTGGGCCTCTATCAGGTGGGAAGCTTTCCCTCCTGGAATCGGTGGGCGGAGTGGAACGGCAGGTACCGGGACGACATGCGCCGCTACTTAAAGGGCGACGGGGGCATGGCCCAGGCGGCAGCCCTGCGCATGGCAGGATCCAGGGATATCTATGAGGTCAGCACGCGCAAGGACGCGTCGGTGAATTTTATTACCTGCCACGACGGCTTTACCCTCTACGACCTCTTCTCCTACAACGAGAAGCACAACGAGAAGAACGGATGGAACAACACGGACGGAGCCGGTGACAACAACAGCTGGAACTGCGGGGTCGAGGGTGAGACCGACGATCCGGAGGTGAACCGGCTGAGACGCCGGATGATGCGCAACGCCTTCGCGCTGCTCATGTGCAGCCGCGGGATCCCCATGTTTCTGGCCGGAGACGAATTCTGCAATACCCAGTTCGGCAATAACAATGCCTATTGTCAGGACAACATCACGTCCTGGCTGGACTGGAACCTGCTGGAGAAAAACAGGGATATGTTCCGGTTCTTCCAGCATATGATCCGATTCAGAAAGGAGCATCGTGTGCTCAGGCGCAACGTCAGCGGGGGCACCTGCGGTTTTCCGGACATCAGTTTTCACGGTGAGAAGCCGTGGCGCGGCCAGTTCGCGGCTCACGAGCGGTATGTGGGCGTGATGTTTGCAGGCCGGGAGGAAGGAAAGGAACCCGATATCGTCTATGTGGCCTCCAACAGCTACTGGGAGGAGATCGCCGTGCTGCTTCCGGAGCTTCCTGAGACCATGACATGGGAACTGGCGGCAGACACATGGGAAGCTTCCCGGAAGGAGGGAGGCAGCCTTAAAGGCAACCGTTTCCGTATCCATCCCAGAACCGTTATGGTCTGGGTGGGAAAGAAAGTCTGACTCTGAGAGAACAGAAGGAGGAATGCCGCTATGAAGAAATGTATGGTTTTCATCGCCGCCGCGCTTTTGGTGACCGGAATTTCGGGTGCAGAGGCCGTGAGGGCGAAAGATTACAGGATCCATGGCATAGAGGGAGGCAGCCTGCCTCCTGCCGGCGGCAAATCCTACTATCAGTATCAGTGGGGACTGAAGAACAACGGAGATTTTTCGGGAAAGAGGATAAAGAGCGGATCGGGCTTAGGGCCGGGGGAGAGCGGCCGCATCCGGGTGGATGGCCCCGGCAGTCAGGAGCAGGAAGCGGAGGAATCCGTCGTCCGGGGCCTTGCGGGGGCCGATATTCGGATAGAGCAGGCATGGGATTATTATGAACAGTGCCCCGAAAGACGGCAGGTGGTTGTCGCCATGATCGACACGGGAGTGGATACGGGGCACCCGGAGCTGGCAGGCTGTATATGGGTCAACGGCAAAGAGATACCCGGAGACGGCATTGACAACGACAACAACGGGTATGTGGACGATATAAACGGCTGGAATTTCTATTCGGACAACAACCAGGTTTTCAACGGCGCCGAGGACGAGCACGGGACTCACGGGGCGGGGACCATAGCGGCGGCGTGGGACGGGCAGGGCACTTCGGGTATTGCCGACGGCAGCTATGTAAAGATCATGGTGCTGAAAGTTTTAGGCTCCCAGGACGGAAAAGGCGTTTCCTCCGGCGTAAAAAAGGCTGTCCGCTACGCCCAGGACAACGGCGCTCAGATATGCAATCTGAGCATGGGAACCCTCACCCGGGACGCACAGCTGGAGGACATAATCCGAAATTCCCCCATGCTGTTTGTGGTATCCGCAGGCAACGGAGACGGGGCCGGAAGGGGATACAGCATCGACGACCTTCCCATGTACCCTGCGTCCTGCACTGCGGACAATATAATCACAGTGGGAAGCCTGCTGTTTGACGGCACCTTAGACGCAAGTTCCAATTACGGCGGCGTCGGTGTGGATATAGCGGCGCCGGGAATGTCCATTCTCAGCTGTGTGCCCGGGGGATACGCTTTTATGTCGGGAACGTCTATGGCGGCCCCTATGGTTACTGGCACGGCGGCGCTGGTATACTCCTGCCGTCCTGACCTGGATATCATGGGTGTGAAGCAGGCGATTCTCCATTCCGCCAGACCCGGGGAGGGGATGGAAGGGAAAACCGTGACAGGAGGAATACTGGATGCTTACGGCGCCGTTACCTACGGACGGTAACCGCCCGAATCGCCGGCAGCTGCCCGGCCCTGATAGTTTGTGCTTCGACAGAAGAATAAAATATCAGGGCTTTTTTATGTGGGAAAAACATGGTAGAATAGACGGGAACGGACATAAAGATAAATTGATAAAGCGAAGGAGACAAAAATGACTTCCAATACCTTAAGGGGATATACCTGCGACGAAGTCTGGGAGATGATGAGGGAGCACCAGAATGAGGAGATTCTGACAGCCAAGGGACTGCCCTTTACGTACACCATGAAGGGCGGGGAACTGTTTGTCAGCCGCAGAACAAAGACCATTACCAGAAGCACGTTTGAGGCGGCCTGGAACAGGGTCCTGGAGAATCCCAGGGCGATAACCGGGCCAAAGAAGCTGAATGTGTTCGGCGCTCCCTATCTGTGGGCTGTCTTTAAAATGCTGGAGCTGGTTCCCTTCGGAGCCGCCAACTGCCCGCCGGACCGGAGCGGGCAGGATATGGAATAGACGGAGACTGCCGGAGATTTGCCAGCGGGCAGGGCCGGACTCCGAAAAAGGGAAGTCGTGAAAGGAGCATTTATATATGAAATCTCTGGTGATTGCGGAGAAGCCGTCGGTGGGACGGGATATTGCCCGGGTTCTCAAGTGTACAAAGCAGGGGAACGGCATCATAGAGGGGGAACGGTATATCGTCACATGGGGACTGGGCCATCTGGTGACCCTGGCGGACCCGGAGGATTACGACCAAAAGTATAAACAGTGGAAGATGGAAGATCTGCCCATGATGCCGGACCGTTTCCGGCTGGAGGTGATCAAGCAGACGGCCAGACAGTACCAGGCGGTGAAGGCGCAGATTCACAGGAAGGACGTGAATCAGATCATTATCGCCACGGACGCCGGGAGAGAGGGGGAGCTGGTGGCCAGACTTATTCTCAGGAAGG
>Ga0224747_10349_pt1 | contig 9949 bp, 10 predicted proteins | sample LIM_F_Water_Pos_FD_182999 | JGI IMG/M metagenome (GOLD analysis project Ga0224747, IMG submission 182999) | Enriched cells from gastrointestinal tract of the lab mouse from Pacific Northwest National Laboratory (PNNL), Richland, Washington... | ecosystem: Host-associated > Mammals > Digestive... | reverse complement strand
TCGCCCCCATGCGGGCTTATGAGAAAATCGCCGACATGTGGGGAGGTGTTGGTCTTTGCGTTTCAAAGGCCGAGGACATCATTCCGGCCATGAAGAAGATTATGGACAGCGGTCTGCCCGGCATCCTCAATGTAGAAACCGACCAGACCGTTATGAGTCCCGCAACCCGCAGCTTTGCGGGTGTACCGGCAAAAAAGTAAAAGGAATTTTATCCTGCCCCGTATTCTTCGGCAAAGAAAGGAAGGTCTCATGAAGGCTTGTGTAATGAAGGATGTGAAGACCTTTGAGGTCCGGGACATCCCTCTGCCTACTCTAAAGGATGACGAAATCCTCTTGAAAGTCCATGCGTGCAGCATATGCGGAAGTGATCCTACCATGAGCCAGAACCCCGCCTATATTGGCCGGGTCTTTGGACATGAAGTCTGCGGCGAAGTGGCGGACCCCAATAAAAGCAAGTTTAAAAAGGGCGACCGCATTATCATGGGAACCTCTGCCGCCCGCGGCTGCCCTGGCGTCCGGCGGGACGGAGGCTATGCCGAATATGTAGCTGTGGAAGCGGCGCATATGCTACCCATGCCGGATTGTATCGGCGATCAGGCAGGCTGTTTGATTGAGCCTCTGGCCATTGGCTATGGCACCGCACTGGCGGCAGGCATCAAACCTGGAGCTCGGATCTTAATCACTGGATGCGGGATAATTGCTTCCATAACCGCCCTCTGGGCGCGATACATGGGCGCCAGCTATGTGGCTATGACGGAAATCAACAAGGCGAAAATCGACCGGGCCAGAAGCGTGAACATCCCCGCCGAGTTTTTTGACGCGCAGGACCTCAATGTGCTGGAGAAATTGATGGAAGCGTCTGGCGGCGGGTTCGACGCCTGCATTGATTGTCCCGGTTCCAAGGAGACCATCGCCCTCTGCATTGAGGCTGCAAAGCCCTCCGGCACGATTGTGGAAATTGCGATCCACTACGAGCCGGTCTCCATCAACTACCTCAAGCTGGTTATGAAACAGCTGAACTTCAAGGGGTTCTATGGCTCCATGCCCTACTTCGAGGATGTGATCCGGATTATTGCGGAGGAAAGACCGTTTGACCCCGCCGCCCTGATTACCAAAGAAATCGGCATCCATGAAATCCCCGAAGCGATTACGGAACTCACCGCTTCCGGCAGCGATATCCTGAAAATTGTGATTCGCCCGTAATCCGAAGTCCGGTATCTGTCCTCCGGCAAAAACCGGGGGACAGATACCTCCTCTGAAGGGATGCGGGGTGCTGGCCTCTCTCCCTCGGGGGGTAACATTGAAAGAACAGGAGAATAAAGATGGGAAGGAATCTCTATGACGGCGTTCGAGTCGTTGACCTGACCAATAATTTCGCGGGTCCCATGTCAAGCGCCCTTTTGGCAGATTATGGTGCGGAAGTCATCCATGTGGAAAAGCCTGTCACCGGAGATGATAATCGGTTCTTTTCCCCCATGGTGGATGGTGTCAGTGTTTCCCATATGTCCGCAAACCGCGGCAAGCGCTCCCTGGTATTGGATTTAAAGGACCCGCGTTCCATTGAGTCCATCAAAAAGCTTGCGGCGGAGGCGGACATCCTCATTGAAAGTTACCGTCCAGGAGTTATGGACCGCCTGGGCCTCGGCTATGAGGCAATCAAAGCGGTCAACCCCGGTGTTATCTACTGTTCCATTTCCGCTTACGGACAGACGGGGCCTTATGCCAACCGTCCCGGATATGATGTGATTGCCCAAGCGGTTTCCGGCGCCATGTACATGACCGGTGATCCTAACGGGCCTCCGACGAAGATCGGTTCCGCTATTGGCGATTGGGTGGGGGCGCTGGCAGCCTTCGGAACGATTGGAACCGCTATGTACCACCGGGCGGTTACCGGCAAGGGGCAGCACATTGATATTTCCCTGGCCCGCTTGCTCCTATGGGTATTTGCCCGCTTTGACTTTACCTTTACCGGCAAACCGGAGACCCGTAGCGGAAACTATCACACAACCTTGGCCCCTTACGGGATCTTCAATGGCAGCCATGGGGATTCCATCATCATTGGGGCTTTGAATCAGAACCTGTGGACCAAGCTCTGCGGCGTTATGGGTTGTCCTGAGTTTGCGGAAGACCCGCGCTACAACACGAACGCCAAGCGCTGCGACAATCTGAAAGACGTTATCCAGATCATAGAGGGATGGCTGAAGCGCCTGGATGACATCGGCGAGGCGGAGCGACGTCTTATGGAGGCGGGTGTACCCTGCGCCAAGGTCTACTCCCCGGAAGACGCTTTTCAAGACCCCCACTTCAACGCCTGCGGCTGGATTACTAAAATCCCCGCACCTGCTGGGGTTACAAGCATTGACGGACGCTTTTTCCCCTCCAACCCGTTTACGTTCTCCGCCGTCGCTCCGCAGTACCGGCCTGCGCCTACCCTGGGCCAGGACAACCATTCTATTCTCGAACGCCTGGGGTATTCCTTTGAGGAAGTGGAGAATATGCAAAAGGAATGGAGCGAAAAGGCAAAGAAGTAACTTTGCACAATCGCAAATCCTATTTTGTATCCATATGAGGTAAATTGTAGATGAAATCAAACTTCTTTTTTATGCCCATCCCTCAATATTTTGGGGCTGGCATTTCCATGGAAATCGGAGCACAGCTGGCACAGCTGCACAGCAAGAAGGCTCTGGTTATGTATGACAAGGGTGTGGAGGCCGCCGGGATTCCGTCAAAAATTGTCCAATGTATCCAGGCGGAGGGAATCCTGGTGGTTCAAAATGGCGACGTGGAATCCGATCCGAGCGATACAACCGTGAAACGGATTGCGGCGATTGCGCGTCAGGAACAGGTGGACGCGGTAGTTGCCATTGGAGGCGGAAGCAGTATTGACGCGGCAAAGTGCGTGAAGCTGCTGCTGAACAACTCCGGAGCTCTGGAGGATTTTTACGACCTCACCCGTCCCCAGAAGCCCTCCGGCATTCCTATGATCGCCATTCCCACTACTTCCGGCACGGGAAGCGAGGCGTCCAAGGGCGGCGTTATTACGGACACCAGTAAAGGGCAAAAACGCACGATTATCGGGCCTGGAACGATGCCGGACATGGCGCTGGTGGACCCGGAGCTGACGCTAAGCGTCCCCCCGAAAGTCACGGCGGCGTGTGCATTTGATGTCCTGGCTCATGCCATTGACGCCATTACATCCAACATGACAAATCCCATTACCCAGGCTATTTCCTATGAGGCCATCCGGCTGATGAAGGGGAGCTACCGTCAGGCCGTGGAGGACGGGGCCAGCCTCCAGGCCCGGTCCGATATGCACTTGGCGTCCAACCTGGGCGGTATTGTGCTCTCAAACGCAAAATGCTCCGTCAGCCACGCCTTTGCCCACGCCATGGGTGCGCTCTACCATGTGCCCCACGGCGTATGCTGCGCAATATTTACCCCTGCGTGTCTGGAGTATGTAGCGGATCAGAGGCCGGAGGAAATCCGTAAAATCGCGAAACTGCTGGACACGCCGTTCCGGGAGGATGAATCTGCGGCGTCTATCGCATGGCGGGCGGGAGAAACGATCCACAAGATGTATCGAAGTGTCGGGGTACCCGACATTATCGAGTATATCCCAGATGCGGCGGAGGCGAAGCGGGCCCTGATTCCCGTGGCGAAGCAGGACATTATGGCTACATTCAGCCCCCGGGCGTTGGATGACACGGGGGGGTGCTGGATTATTGACAGAACCTTTGAGCTTGCGAGGCAATAACCCGCATTCCTAGGAAAAAGATAGCCTCACGCCAGCGGCGTGGGGCTATCTTCTCTTAGCGAGTACACTCAATCGCTTCATCAATGATTTTTAGGATATGCGGCATTTTTTCAGCCGGAACGGCTTTCAATTTCTGCATGACATATTCAAAGCTGTCTGGAACCCTCCCAAACAATAAGGTGTCTGCGGAAAGATTGAGGGCCACGGCAAACGAGCGGATAGACTCAGAGGACAGGCCAGAACGTCCTCGTTCCACTTCCTGAATAAAGTTAGCACTATAACCAGATAATTTCGCCAAGTCCTCACGAGTCATTTTCTGGGCTGTCCGTTCGCTTTTGATTCTGGCTCCGATTTCTATATTGACATCTTTTAATTTCCTAGCCATAGCATTACACCACCTTTATAAGTAGTGTAACCCCGAATTGTAAAAAGGAAAATTCTTACAAGTTTGTAATTTTATCTATAGCATTACACCGAATTATATGATATACTGCCAGCAATGACCCAGACGGAGCGGTGACTGAGAAAACCTCCCGTGCCGTCTGGCATAGGAGGTTTTTTGCATATGGGAACATAAAGATGTAGAGATGCCCCCTTATTATGATTCATCACTGTTATTATCAAGGCCAAAGAAAAAATCATCGTAGGAGCAGCCGTAAATTTTTTTCAGTTCGATTAACACACTTGCCCTTATGTTAAGCTGCCCAGCCTCGTATTTTGCATAGGTGGACCTGCCAATGTCACATCCACGCCGCTGCAATTCTTCACATAGCTTTTCCTGTGAAAAGCTATGTTCGTCCCGGAGCCGTCTCAGATTATCCCCCATATTTCGGTCACGTCGAATCTTTTGCTCCATATAGGTACTCCCCTCAACTTTGACCAGTATCGGTTGCAACTATATGTAGTGTATGATATAATGACCAAAAATGTTGTTCGCTATGTTGGTCAATTAAGATGGTTTCGCGCCTGGATATGATCTCCTGCCGGACGGCGAGGCAGAATGTGAACAAAATCCCCGGCTTGGTGCCAGAGGAACCGGAACAGAATAAATAACAGAAGTCGGAGCGGTGAATGAGAAAACTCCCATGCCGTCCAGCACGGGAGTTTTTTTATCAAGAATCAATAGACGCAATGAGATTCATTCGTCAAGTTCAAAATCTGCCTTGTTAAAAAATTTTACATTATTCCTCACAAACTGCTTCACCACAATATCTCCAATCCTGTCAAAACACATTATCGTCATCAATATGCTCCATTATATCCTCCACACGACAATGTAAAATATTACATAACTTGTCAATCGTACTAACTTGCACATTTTCATTATGCCGCAGACGATTAAGCTGTGAGCGATTGACATTATATGTTGTATATAAGGCGTATTGGGAAATGCCTCTTTTTTTCATGGTTTTCCATAACCTGTCGTATTTTATCATTTCTACACCGCAAACACAAAATTATTAACTTGCTTTCTCCATATTATGACTATATAATAGGCTTAATAATAGTGTTCGCATAATGACACTGCAATCATAACAAACCACATGAAAAATTAAGGACAAATCATGTCTTACAATTTTTCTCGCGAAATTCATCCAGTAGAGCCCTTATAATCAATTCTTGCTGATCCGTTAGGTAACTTGTATCAAAAGTATTAGTATCTGCTAAACCAAGCATATAATCAGCGGTCACATTAAAAAACAGACAGATACTAATGAGTGCTTCTACAGATGGATAAAGGGCGCACCTTTCATAAGAAGAAATTGTTGCACGTGTAAGTCCAAGGAGTGTCCCCAATTCTTTCTGTGTCAATTCTTTTTCTTCACGGAGCCGTTTAAGTTTAATTCCGAAAGACTGCATATATCTCACCAAAATAATTTTGCACCGTTTGAGGAAATTTTAAATTACTTTTTCATATTTATAATTTCCGTTATGGAAAAACAATGTTTTATCTTTGTCAAAAGCAATCGGAAGTCTGTCTCCCTATGGGCAAGGGGGAGTGAATAACAGGGTAATGGACACAGGAATTATTGCAATCCTTAGCAGGAGAATCACTGCGTACAAAAAGAAGCAAGGTATAGAGTTTCTGAAGAAGAACTGCACGGTTTGTGAATATTTTATTAAATATTTACTTCACCTATGCGGTAACTGGTCTATGCGTTACGCTTTAATGGGGAGGTAATCATGGAAAATACTCTTTTAACACGTAAGGCAAACGGCGAAAAGATTTTAATTTCTGAACTTCTGGCGGCTCCACCCTCCGACGAGGTTTTGTCGGAGCTTTTTCCCTACAGCAGGAACAGCAAGCCGCACATATCCCAGCTCGGCTTAAAGATTTTGAAACTGCGCCTGGATGGGAAGGACAATGAAGAAGCTGGGAAAGAGCTGGGCCTCACCCGGAATCAGGTAGAAGGCCGGTTTCAGAATATCAAAACCAAGTTTGAGCGGGGCCCCATCCCGGATTATATCGAGTTGGACGACCCGGCTCTACGCCGCCTTCGCGGCCTGGAGGTAACATTCACGTACGGATACATGAAGCTGTCGGAGCTTCTGCTGGACATGCCCTCCGATCAAGAACTAAAAGAGTTTGCCATTTTGCGCGGAAACGTCTCTGGTTTCGGCACCCAGCGAATGCTGAACCATGAGGACCTGATTCTACTCCAGAAAAAACAGGCGGGGATGCGGAACGCGGGTATTGCCAGGGAGCTTGGTGTTGGGGCGGCATCTGTTCGCAACCGTTTAATGTGGATTCAAAATGTGCTGAAACGGAAGCTGGGTGTTCAAATTGATCTGCCCGACCTATTTCCGTTTGAGGCGGGCGAAAATGCGTGATCGCCGAACAGAAGGGGCTCTTATGGTTGAAGAACGAGTCCTGCAAATCTTGACTGAACAGCAGCGTGAGGTATATCTGCTCCGCCAGGATGGCATGACCTGTAAGGAGATTGCCGAAAAAATAAATGCTCCGGCAAGCAGAGTCACCTCTTGTCTCAAACACGCAAAACGCAAGATAGCCGAATATGAAAGCTATCATGCAACTGGCACAAACAACGACGCACCCTTGGACTTTCCCATGACGGCTGGCGAATTGCGGCTCGTGCTGGAGGGGCTGGATCTTCTCAAACGGGACATGGAGAGTGACGTCCACAGGAGGCTCGGAACCGACTGGCAGGGATGCCTTCCCTATTCCTATCAGATCGCAGATGATTTGACTGTCCGCCTGTTGGATGCTTTCCGAAAAAATGAAACGTAAGGAGCCCCTTATGCAAAATCAGCAGAAGCCGGTGATTGGTCACTACGCCTTTCTTTACGCCTGCCAGTTTGGCCCATTCCGCTCCAAAGGAGCCAAGTACATCGCGCAGATTCTGCGGCGGTACGCTGATGACAATTTTACCGCAGGTGCTTTGGAATATAAGCGGTTTATTGAGGATGCCGCGGCGGAAAAGGGCCTCCGGCCAACCAGTTTTAGGCGGACCATTCAGCGGTATATAGAAAAGGGCTGGAGGCTGGACTATGCCAAGAGCTGGGAGACCTATACCGGCTGGAAACAGAATTTCCCGCCTAAAACGAATACCGCAATCAGGCTCATCTGCGAGTCCTTCACAGCCTTTATGAAAAGCTGGGTTTTTACTGAGGGAAAGCAACGCTTCTATGTTCAGACGTCCATTGAAGAAGATCAGGAGGGGGAAAGCACGCCCTCATTGGAGCACGAATTTTTCTTAGACGAAATATCCTCGCATACCCACTATGCATCCTTCGACGATCCAGAGGAGCTTCGCGCTTACGTGTGGTATCTCACATATCGGGTTCAAAAGGATTTTTACAACCTTTGTATAGAGAGCAAGGCTCTGGTGGATTGTCCATGGCAGGATTTTGTCCTTGGAATGCGCGGAAGCAAAGAGACTCGGGACTCCGCCGCATTTGTTTTGCGCAAAACCATAGAGGAATTTCTAAGTCACGCCTACTTAAACTTCGACAAAAAGGAACCAGAGCTGCTTGACGACAGTGATGACCCGTTCGCAGGAACGGATACTATGAACTGTGCAAAGCTGATTTCTTACGATGAAGGCTGTGGCCTGATAGATGCGATCCTTTTGCAGGCAGAGTTTGTCCAGTACCGACGCCAGCTGAACCAGGGCAAGGACTACTCCTGGGAACAATACATTGAAGAACTATTGCAGGACAAACAAATGTGGCACGAGATAAAGTTGGCCTTTCTCGACGCCCTGGAGCGACTGGATTTCAGGGCAGTGTGGGAGTCAGAGGAATTACAGGGAGGATGAGAGCAGAGGATGAAAGCGCTCCGCTAAAGCGCAGTACCTCCGTGCGGGGTAGAAAGGAAAAGGTAAGATGGCAGTATGTTCATTTGCAGGACACAAAGAAGTATATGACGCTGATATGGCTTCCAAAATGCAGACGGAGGTTGACCGCCTTGTAAAAGAGAACGATGCCGTTGAGTTTTTGGTCTACCCAGTCTACCCGTCCGGAATGCTCTCCTATTTTTTTCTGTTGGCGGCGCTCAAGGCCAGAACCCACTATCCGCAAAAGGTTACAATTACCTGTGTAATATACCATGGCCCGGAGGCGGAAATGTCTGGTGAATATCTGACGTATTCTTACATGAGCGATAAAGTCATTACAATTGATCTGGAAAACACGAAAAAACGTGACCCCACCATAGGATACAAGCGGATGCTGAAATGGATTCCTCAAAACTCTACGCACCTTATCACATATTTCTACGATACAATATACGATCCAGGAAACCATCTTGGAAAAATCCCGGAAACACTGAAGATTATCAGTTTAACGACACATGAAACAGAAGCGGCTATCCTGGAAGCAGCGCTTCGTATGACAGAAAAGGAGCAGGTTGCTTTTTTTAAGCTGCATGAGGGCCGTACTATGAGCGCGGTCGGAGAAGCAACCGGTGTAGGAAGGGAACGTGTACGGCAGCTCCTGAGCCATGGAAGCAGGGCAATCCACTTAGAACTGACCCGCAGGTATAATCGGGCGCTGGCTGCCAAGCGGACAGGCCCCCGCACTTGCGGTATTTTTGCCCTGGGGGAAGCCACCCGCAAATCGTTAACCCGCTTCAAGCACATCATGGAGTGTTTGGCATCCGCCTATAACGCCACGGATATTTTTATAGAACAGTCCTACGTTTCCTCCGGCTTCTTATTTGTGCTGGAAAATCTACATATATCGTTAATGCTCCGCCAATGGAGCAATACAGCGATACATATTACCGCGCTTGTGGAGAACGACTCTTTATCAGGGAATTATGATGATAGGGCCGCTGTGGAAGCGGCCCTCTGCCCGCCCTGCCACACCGTTGGATATGTAAACCGTGTAGATAGCGGGGGTGATTTCAACGTGATTGCCGATATGATTGAAAGAATGGATTTCTGCGTCTGCAATTTATCCGCCACGCCTTATGGAGAAAGAATAAAGCAGTATGCTGCCCAAACAGGACGGACGGCGCTGCTGGATATAAGTACAATGGGGAACCCGACTGCTGGCAAACGTGAAAAGCCGCTTCTTTCTTGAAATAAGACGAAAAGCGGCAACTATATATGAAAGTGAGGAAACACGCATGATAAGAAACCTGCTAGGGAGAAGGAGCCCAGGTGAAGAAGTGGTGGCCGAATTAAAGGCAGCGCAAAAATACTCCCCGAAAAACGTTTCCCCTAACGATTTGCCCTTCAACCTCATGGCGGAGCTTGGATCGGTCCAGCATGCGGAAATCATAAGCCCTGGCGTCTATTTTCTGATCGTTGAGAAGGACTCAGAGCGGACAGAGGTATATGTGGTAACGGAGGATGCACCGGCCATTTCTGAAGAGGCCCGAAATTACGGACAGGATATCTCCGATTGTCCTGGCTTGCGGGTTTACCCACTCCACGAGAAAGGCAGTGGAAAGCACATCATAGATTTCGAGGTGTGCCGGTATCAGGTGAAATGCCATCTGCCTGTAGAAGGAAGCACGGACTCTTTGCTTTCCCGCGCTCTTTATGGCATGGAAGAATACCCGGATTACTTCGGGACTTTTCCGGTTCCGTTCCATACTCCGAGAGGCAGTACGGTCCGTCATAAGGCGCTGTCGAACGGTGTGTACTGGCTGGAGACAGACCGCTGTGAGGAGATGCTGGCTGTTTGCTACCCAATTTGGGAAGCGGACATCTCAATCCCTGAACA
>Ga0224747_10348_pt1 | contig 9969 bp, 12 predicted proteins | sample LIM_F_Water_Pos_FD_182999 | JGI IMG/M metagenome (GOLD analysis project Ga0224747, IMG submission 182999) | Enriched cells from gastrointestinal tract of the lab mouse from Pacific Northwest National Laboratory (PNNL), Richland, Washington... | ecosystem: Host-associated > Mammals > Digestive... | reverse complement strand
ATTCAGCCAGAATTTGCTGCTCTCGTACTCCCCGATCCAGACACCCAGAATGTCCTTCGTACCATCCATGGTGATGCCCAGAACCACGTAGGCCGCCTTGGTCTGATACGGATGGTTTTCCTTCACTTTGTAATGGATGGCGTCCAGAAACACGAACGGATACACCGCCTCCAGCGGCCGGTTCTGCCATGCCGTGACCTCCGGCATGATCTTCTCGCTGATTTTGCTCACCAGCTCCGGCGAGATATCTACATCGTACAGGTTCTTGATCTGCTCTGAGATGTCCCGCTGGCTCATCCCGCAGGCGTATAGTCCCAGAATCTTCTCTTCCATTCCATCTGCGTTCCGGCTGTACTTCCCGATGATCTGTGGCTCGTATTCTCCATTCCGATCCCGGGGAACCTTCACATCTACCGCCCCAAGCTGGGTTTTCACCGTCTTTTTCGAGTACCCATTCCGGTAATTCCGGGGCTTGTTTTCGACACCGGAATCTGACACCCGCTGGCTTTTTTCGTACCCCAGCTCGGTATCCAATTCGCTCTCCATCACCTGCTGCAAAACGTCTCGGAACATTTCTTTCATTGCGTCCATAATTTGTGGCTGCAAATACCGTACCACCTACAAGCACATCAAGGCCAAATATGTACGTGACGGTATTTTCTCTGTGAAATACAGCACTAAGGGTGGTGACAAGGAACTCCAATTTTACCACGATGGATTTCAGCAAAACGTAAAAGCTGCCCCGGATTTTTCAGACATTATGCCAAACTTCCGAAAGTACACCAAGGAGCGCAGTCTGCTCCACCGGCTGAAAAATGGCATTTGTGAGCTTTGTGGTGCGGAGACAAAAGAAATTGTAATGCACCACGTCCGAAAGTTGAAAGACCTAAAGGGTGAAACCGAGTGGGAGCGCGTCATGCTGCGTATCCGCCGGAAATTCCTTGCCCTATGCCCATGCTGCTATAACAGCATCCAAACCTAAGTTTTGTAGACGGAGAGCCGGATACACCGAGAGGTGTCCGTCCGGTTCGGGAGGGGGAGCGCCGAAACCTACCGGAGAAATCCGGCAAGGCGCGGCGTCTCCTACCTCATGCAGATGTTCAACGTCCTGTGCGACAAGGCTTTAGAGAACGGCGGCGCATTGAAAACCCACGTCACCTGCCTTCTGGACGAGTTCGCCAACCAGAAGATTCCCAACTTCCAGCACCTCATCAGCGTGATTCGCTCCCGCGAGATTTCCGCGCACATTGTTGTGCAGACGCAGAGCCAGCTCAAAGCGGTCTACAAGGACCATGCGGAGACAATTATCGGCAACTGTTCCTGCGTTTTGTTCCTCGGAGGCAAGGAAAGAAGCACCTTAAAGGAGATTTCTGAAACTTTAGGGAAAGCCACAATAAACAGCTATAACACGTCCGATACCAGAGGAAGCCAGCGGAGTATGGGCGTCAACTACCAGAAATTAGGCAGGGCGCTCATGGACGTGGACGAACTCGCGGTGATGGACGGCGGCAAGTGCATCTTGCAGGTGCAGGGCGTAAGGCCGTTTTTCTCCGACAAGTTTGACATTACCAAGTACCCGCAGTACAAGTATCTGCTGGATTCCAGCAAGAAGAATTACTTTGATATTGCGAAGTTCCTGGCCCGCAGGCTGACAGTGAAGCCGGATGATGTTTTCGAGTGCTACGAAATGGAAGCTCCGTCCTCCGAGGATTCCCCCTCCTGACGGGGCGGCTCCACTCTCTCCAATGCTGCCGCCTTTAGCTGGCTAACCCGTTTTGTATCAACGAAGTGGGTAGCATACCAGCGTTCAATTTCTGGATCGCCGCTCTTGCTGAACCGAAGGGGGATCACCGGCTTATGCCCCTGACCGCCCTTTTTCTTTACACCCCACCATTTGTAGTAGCAGAAAGACGGCTTTAGCCCCGCCTTTTTCGCATACACCCGCATCTGGTCCATAATTTGTGTGGTGCTGCTGAATTTTTGGCTGTCCACGTAGGCCTTCAGCACTTCCTTCGGGGTCTTCTCCATAAAAATACATCCTTTCAATCAAGTTCTTTCCTGCTCCGATTCTTGACTGAAAGGATGTCTTTTATTCTCTTTTACACAAATTTTTCGGGGCTCTCAACCTCGTCCGTGGTGGCATGAACTTTGCCATTGACCTTATTACACCAAGCCAAGGCTTGTCCATTCAAATCTGCCAGGCTGTTGTACTTGATCCCGACCATGAAGTTGTCCCGCACAAACTGCACCGTCCGCTCCACTTTTCCTTTCGTCTGGCCACGGTAGGGGCGGCACACGCAATTCAAACAGGAGTATAATTTCTACCTGGAAGGTGAATGCTGCAATTTTTGGATCAGGCTTATTACCAGACCCAAAGACTACAATCTTTACTTACATGTGTTTGCCAAGAGCAGACCAAAGTAATGTACCGTGTACCGCCAGCCTTTCTCCGGAATGTGTAAGCCGACGGAGCATCCTTCCACTATGGTTTGGTATATCCGGAAAACGTGTTGACATCAGGAACACAAAAGCGTATACTAAAACACGGGGTGATAGTTATGACAAATGAATCTTTTATCCACGTTCGTGTTGACGCCGCAGAAAAACAGGCGGCAGAGCAAGTCCTCACGGAACTTGGTCTTAACATGGCAACCACGATCCGGCTTTTTCTCAAGCAGATCGCCAGAGAGAAAAGTGTGCCCCTGTCGCTGTCTCTGGCGCCGGCGGCAAACAGCTATCAGGATGCGTTGTCTGCCCGTGAAGCTCGATTGAAAGGATATGCTGGGCAGGATGCTGATGACGTGATCGAGGAAATGGAGGCGCTTCTGAGAAGGGCTGAAAAGTGATGGCAGGAAAATACCGGGTAATTGTTTCAGAAGAGGCGAAAATGATGCTGCTTGCTCACATGAGTTTTTTGTCAAATGTGAGTGTTCCGGCATCCCGAAAATTCCTTCTGGCCTTCAAGGAAGCCAAAGCGCAGCTTGCCGCCTTCCCTTTATCGGGGCCATATGAGGATGATCCCGCTCTGCCGGCGGAAACATACCGAAAGTGCCTGTTCTATGGCCGTTATCATATTCTGTATGAGGTCGAGAACAGGACCGTTTATATTGACGCGATCGTTGATTGCCGCCAGGGAAATGACTTATTGTAACCAGGCTGTAATCCGATAAGTATTTGAACGAAGCAGTACACCGTTGTGCTGCTTCGTTCTTTTTGGAGGAAATTCGCAAATGAAGAAAACCTACCGATCTATTGATGATGTCCTTCGCTCCCCGTGGGCGGAATTTACAGTTCAGACCGCAAAGGCAGATCCCACAGACCGCGTTCTGCGCTCTACCAAGCTGGAGGACAGCATCTATGCCGACCTCCGGAGCGGGGACGATGCTCTGGCGCAGACGGAACAGGAAGCCGCAAAAAAGCTGCGCTCCTTCCCCGCCCTCTCCAGGGACATCTACCAGTCCTTCTACTCCCTGATGCCAAAGCGCAGCGAGGACAGTGCCCTCTCGGCGCAGGCCCGGAAATTCAACGCGCCCATTCTGGACCACATTACCCAGAGCGAGGACTTTCCCAGGCTGAAATCCGTCTGCGAGGGCCGGGAGCTGCCCGCCTATGAGGCGGCGAGCGAGTTTATCGCACAGACAGCGAATGAGCTGGACGATCTTCTGGCCGGCACCGGCGGTGAAAAGAACTCTCTAAATACCCTGGAGAAGCTGGAGGATGCGGCAGCACAAGCCCAAAAGGAGCTGGCGGAGCTTCTGGAGCGGATGCAGAGGTGCAAGGAGCCTGATACGCAGCTGGAGCAACAGATGATCGCCGCTGCCAATAAAGCGGAAAGCAAGCAGCGGCAGGTCGCGGCGGTTGGGAAAATGGTCGATGCCAATACCGCTAAAAACCAGGATACGATCTCCGCCACGGTCGCGCAGGCAGTCCGCGCCGCCGCCGAAAAGGCAGAGGAGGTCCAGAACATTATCGCCGCCTGGGGTGATGATCCCGGAAATCTGGAGCGGAACGCGGTCAACACCGCTCTGCTGGAAACCGTTCGCAAAAGCAGCGTCCTGAAGGACGTTGCCAAGTACCTTGGCAGGTTCCGGGAGATATTCGCCCAAGGCAAGCGGAACGGCTACGCCTACGGACGCGGGGAGAAATATACCCTGGAGCTGGGCAGCGACCTGTCCCGGGCCCTGACCTCCGAGCTGGCCATGCTGGCCTCGCTGCTGACGGCCCCGATGTTTCTGAGGAAGTATCAGCGCAGGCAGATCAAGCAGTATAGGCGGCGGGAGCCAGTCTATAAGGGCATGGGCGATATTATCTGCTGCTTGGATGAATCCGGCTCGACAAAAGGCGATCCCGCCGCCTGGGGCAAGGCTGTGGCATTGACTTTGCTGGAGATCGCCACAGACGGAAAGCGAAAGTTTGCGCTGATCCACTTCTCCGGCAGTACCAGATGCCAGGTGGACATATTCCGTCCGGGTGAGTACACCATGGAGGACAAAATGCGGGCTGCGGAAACCTTTCTTGACGGCGGTACCAACTTCCAGGCCCCGATGACGAAAGCTATTCAGCTGATGAAAGAGGATGGTTTTGAAAACGCCGACATCGTATTTATTACGGACGGCGAGTGCTGTCTGTCGGAAGACTACCAGGAAGAACTTCGCCAGGAACAAACGGCGCACCGCTTCACAGTTACCGGCGTCCTGCTGGACAAGGAAAAGCCCAGCATGGATCTCAGTCTGCGGCCATTCTGTCAGAATATCTACCGCACCAGCCAGCTGCTGGGGGATAATATTGTGCGGGAGCTGGTGGCGAAAAGGGTGTGATTTTCCCGAATCTCTTGCATATACCCCAGAGATGTGGTACTGTTAGAAAGAAACGGGGGGTGGCCGGAATGCTCTATGATGAAATCATCGCCAGTTGGCATGAAAAGAAAATCAGGACCGCAGCAGATATTGCCCTGGAGATGAACGGAAACGGAGCCTCGTTCATCTATCACTCCGCTAAGATCGAGAATGACAGCATCACATACCACGACACCCGTGAGATCTTCGACCACGGCGGCGTGACCTCCTACACAGGCGACGTGCGCTCCCTGTTCGAGATCCAGAACTCCGTAGCGGCCTATTACCGGATGCTGGATGCCTTTGAGAAGCGGGAGCCTATGAGCGAGGCCCTGATCTGCGAGTTTCAAGGATTGCTGACCCAGGGCACATATGACCCCTTGCGCTATCAGAAGGGCGAACGCCCGGGCACGTATAAGCAGCACGACTATGTGACCGGAGCAAAAGAGGTGGGCGCTCTGCCAGAGGATGTCCCGGAGGAACTGGCGGAGTTGATTGCGGAATTGAACGATGTGGAGCCGCGCCAGGCTTTGACGGCGGCGGCATATTTCCATGCAAAATTCGAGAACATCCACCCCTTTGCGGACGGGAACGGACGGACTGGACGGCTACTGATGAATTATCTCCTTTTGCTCTGGGATCACCCGCCCATCATCATCCACGAGGAGGACCGGCGGGCGTACTACGATGCGCTGGAGAAATTCGATGAAGACCAGGAGCTGGCCCCGCTGACGGCTTTTCTGGGTGAGCAGACCGTAAAGACCTGGAGGACCAGGTTTGAGCGGGAGCAGGCGCGGCAGCACAAATAGCATAACGACAAAAAGGGCGATGGTCATTGATGCCATCGCCCTTTTTTCGCGCAGGATCATCAAAAAAGTATCATTTTTGTCAAGATGTAGCCCATTGGACGCTATCGCAATTTCTTCCAACTTTGTAATCTATAGGCATCACCCATATGCCCCATAGACTACAAAGGAGGACGTCATGACCACAGTATCGCATACATTGGGAGCGCGGATATATACTGTCCGCAGAAAGAAAGGGATCACCAGCAACCGTTTGGCAGAGCTATGCGGAGTGGGCGCGGTTCACATCCGAAAAATCGAATCCGGTGTGAAGCTGCCCAGCATTCCAAGATTTATTATGATCTGCAACGCCCTTGAGACATCGCCGCAGTACCTGCTGCAGGACAGCCTGGATCTCAACGATTCTGATACGCTGCGGCTGCTGGACAAACTCCAGGCGCTGCCGCCGTCCCAGCTTGAGTTGGCGGAGAGTCTGATTGACACAATGCTGATGCAGCTGGCCTAGAAAAACGGAAGCCCCATGTGGGCTTCCGTTTTTCCCATATTTCGCAAAAGACCCTTCACAACCGCCCGACTGTATGCTATATTGGCTGTAGTCCATTAGACTATTTTCCCTGCTTTCGCCGGAGATGACGGGAGACTGTCAGGAGCAGCAGCATATCCTCATCATCCATCCCCTGCATCTCCTCTATGACCTTGCGGATCAGCTGAGGATACAGCGTCTCCCCGTCGAAAAACTGCATGGGCGTGATCTCAAAATAATCGCAGATATTCAGGAACTGCGCCATAGACGGCAGGGCCTTCCCGGAGGTAATACCCTGAATGTAGTTGCGGTTCATCCCCAGTGCCAGACTCATCTCATACTCCGAGACGTCCCGCTTCAGGCGCAGCTCCGTTATCCTCTGCCGGACGTATGCCGGATAATCCATCATGACCACCTCATGATTAGCATACCTTTGCCAGGGAGCGGGGGCTGGAGATCATCAACCTTGCCATTCAATAGGGAAACGGCCCCCGGTTGGGGCGCTCAAAAATCATCATCAACACAGTAGCATCCGGCATGAGCATATTGAAAAAACAGGTGGAGCGGTGTATAATGTTAGCCAGCAAGACAGGGGGGCGAGCTATGGCAAAACTAAAATCAATCGTCTTTGTGGCGGGGGTGATGCTGCTGATTTTAGCGGCGGCGGTGGGCTATCTCTCCATCAAGTATCTGGCCGCTATCCTCCCCGCCGACAGCTACGAGGACAAAGGCGTTTATACCTTTTCCCCCTATCAAGTCCTGCCCGTCCAGGTGCAGAACACGGGGGCCAGCGGACGCGACCGCCGCATGAACCCCACCAAAACCGCCTACATGGTCTACTACCGGGACACCAGCGGGAGCGGCTATCAATGGAGCCAGCAGGCCCTCACCCGCGAGCGGGGCCAGGAGATCGTGGACGCGGGGGCCGCTGTGGAGCGGCGGGTGCTGTCCGTCCCCGCTGACCGCTCCTATATCACCGTGGAGCCGGGCCAGACCGCCGAAAGCTACACCGCCGGACTTCGGCAAAAGTACATCACCGCCCTTGTGCTGGCGGGGGCATATGTGATACTGTATGCGGCGGCGTGGTGTGTGGTCGTTTGGCTGAAAAAAAGAAAAGGGATAATGGAATGAGCAAGAGAAAAATGCGCGGGGCTTTTCTGCTGTCCCTTTTGGTGATGGTGGCTGTTCCGTTGGCCGGATGCCAGTCCGGGGAGGATTTTCCCGTTTATCAGATGGAGACACGGGAGGACGATACTGAAATTCTCTACATAGACGGCATACAGTATCAAAGGGATTTGAGCGGCGGCTGGGATGAACAAGCCCATTATTACAGTGACGGCAATCAATATGTCTGGACGCCTGCGGAGGGTATCGGTGAACAGATAGGCGTTTGCGGCAAGGATGCGGACAAGGGCGGCGGGCTTGCCATCTATGAGATAGCAGGTGACGAGGCCCGGACATTCTTATATACCGCTCCCCGGAAATTTTATACTGGCGGTGTAGAAACCCGCCTTTGGATGCAGGACGGGGTAACGCTGGGAACGCCCACGGCGGAAATGGTATCTTGCGTCACGCTTGTTTTTGAAAACGAGGATAGCACTTCGGCCCAGGTGGATGACCCCGCTATGATTGCCGCCTTGCTGGAGGCATTAAGCGGCGATAACGCCAAAAAACTGACTGGCGGGGATTGGGTGTGCGGCTCTTTGATTATGCACCACAAGGATTTTCCTTTTCTTCAATACGAGATTGAGTACCGCTACTCGCCGGAGCAGGAAATATCCTATTGCCAAAATGCAGACCGTGATTGGCTCCCTTTGCCCGCCGAGTGGTTTGCGGTTCTTTCAGAACACGACTTCCCCACCCGTGGCGAGTGAGCCAAAAGCGCAGACGAGGCGGGGCTATGGCGGACAGTTTTGTTTGGAATTGTTCGGCCCTACAAACAAAGAGAACAATAAAATTAAATTGGAGGAATTGATATGTCAGTTTATGAACCACAAGACTACGAAAAAGTGATAGAGCGAATTAAAACAAAAATATCTCAACTCAATATCGAAATGGGAAAATGTCTAACAGAAGAAGAAATTATGTCTTTTGAAAGCCGTCATAATGTAAAACTGCCGCAGGCGTATCGTATGTTTTTGAAGTATATTGGAAATGGCTGTAAGCGTATGCTTGATGGCTGTCGGCTGAATGATTTGGAGTGCTGTCCACAACAGGAGTTATCAAAGCCTTTTCTGCTTGAGAAATTTTGGCTTTGGGAGGATGACGAAAGAGATGGAGATGTGATTGAAGCCGATATGCAAAATAAGGTTTATCGGGGAAATATTGAATTGATAAATTTGGGATGCGGAAATAGTTACAATTTGATTATCACCGGAAATCATCAAGGAGAAGTTTGGAATTTTACGGATGTTGGCGTCCAGCCTTGCTGTGAACCGCAAGATTTTCTGGGGTGGTTTGAATTGTGGTTGGATAACCAGGATACAACCGACTACTTCAAAGATTTTGTATACGATGAAACGGACTATGACTAAACAATAACTTCAAGTTTGTTGGGAAGAATATAAATCCCCCAGCCGCCAACGGAAACGGCATATAAAAAAACCGTTGGATGGGCGGCTGTTCTATTCACGCGCCCCAAACGAAAACGAACACCAAACGGCGGTTTTGAAACAACGGATTTCAAGACCGCCGCTCTGTCCGTTACCGCTCCATACCCCGCGCCCTGCGGGGCTGCTGCTCTCGCTGTTCCTGCCGCAAGCTGCCGCCGGTTGAGCGTTTCCCTCGCGGCGGTCAGCTTGGCATACTCCGCCAGGGCGGTCTTACCGATCAGCAAAAGCAAGGGACGAGGCGCAAGCCCGTTACCCCTGCGCCCCGCCCCCGTTCCGGCTCCCGTCTGTGCCGTCCTCCTGCGCTGGATTGGCAGTATTGGCGGCAGTTGCAACGAAAAACGCCCCTACCGAAGTAGGAGCGTTAGGTTTGTGTATTCAAATTTTTCTGAAAATGTTCAATGTGTCCGAAGTGCCTACGGCTATGTAATTTCCGCATTTGCTAAATCCAAATGCCTTTATTTCATAGTCCTCAAAGATAATGGTACATTTCTCTGGGTTTAGGGTATACAGCGTATAATTGGGCATAAATATGATTTTCACCATCGGCCAAAAGGGAGCTACCGGCACCAGTGCGTTTCCATCTTTGGAAAATCGCCGCAAACCGCCGCCACCATCCCCAGCGATTGGTACAATTTCATCTCCCAATTCATCTGCAAGAGCAATTAAATCATCTTCGTCATAATTTTCAGTACAATATGTTTTACTGCCTGTTTTCAAATCTATGATGCTCTGTCGTTGAGTCGATATGACAACTAATTTCTCGGTATGTATGTTTGAAAAGCCTAAATATGTTAAACCACCGACTGCATAAGTAATTTTTTCCCACCCATCAGGGACACCCGTTGGAATGCGTTGGATGATACCCTGCATCTTTTTTCTATGCTCAATTTCATTTGCGTCCATAACCATACCTCCGTTACATTTTTTATCCGATGCTTATAATCAGCCCATCAGAATGAATAAAATCCCTCTCTCAAAATGATTGCTAAGAAGTAAAGTGCGAAAAACGCGCAGAAACCACCCAAAAGCAAAGGGATAAGTGCCAAAAATTTGAACCGCACCTTTTTCCAGATTCCCCACGCCGCTTTCAGTAAAACAACTGCTATCGCCGCCGCCCCCAATATCCCAATAAAAATGGAAAAATAAGCTAACCCCACGGCTCTCACCTACTTTCTTTGTTGAGTTGATTTCAT
>Ga0224747_10346_pt1 | contig 9989 bp, 9 predicted proteins | sample LIM_F_Water_Pos_FD_182999 | JGI IMG/M metagenome (GOLD analysis project Ga0224747, IMG submission 182999) | Enriched cells from gastrointestinal tract of the lab mouse from Pacific Northwest National Laboratory (PNNL), Richland, Washington... | ecosystem: Host-associated > Mammals > Digestive system... | reverse complement strand
CCGGAAACTGGAGGAAGAAGACAGTATAAAGGAACTTGCCAGAATGCTCGGAGGCGCGAGTATTACCGAAACGGTCTTAAATAACGCAAGAGAAATGAAAGATTTGGCAACAAAATCAAAGCAATATTAAATTAAAATCGAAGTTTTTTCATATACTAAAAAGGACATACTCTTGTATGTTCTTTTTTTGTGTGAATACGTTTTAGAAAGGAACACGGAAATGACTGATCATAAAACAGCAGGATATCGAAAAGGGTATCGGAGATTTTTATATATTATATTGGCGGCCGGCGTGGCAGCGTTAATGACGGCAGTGTACATTGACTATTGGAAAAGAGTGCCTTCTACGATTAAGATCCGTGCAGGGATAGAACAGGATCTTGATTTTCATGTGCCTGTTTCCGGTGAGATCTATCAAAAGGAAGCGGTTCCGAGTCTTTCGACGCAGGTAGAAAGCATCCATGTCGATTTCGCCAAAGGCGTTACGTTCAAAGCCAATCAGATAGATTCTTATCAGATTGATCTAAAACTGTTCGGGATCCTTCCATATAAAAGTGTCGACATTCAGGTGATCCAGGATACGACCCTGATTCCATCGGGGCTTCCCATCGGTATTTATGTCAAGACGGAAGGCGTTTTAGTCGTGGGTGTCGGAGAATTTGAAAATGAAAACGGGGAAACGATATCACCGGCTAAATACATCCTTCAGACAGGAGACTATATTCTGGAAGTGAACGGGGAAAAAGTGGAGAATAAAAAGCAGTTCGTGCAGATGATAACGCAGTCCGAAGGAGAAGAAATGATCATGACCATCAGACGGGGCGATGCCGATACGGAAGTCAAGATCAAACCGGAAGGCAACCAGAGCGGAGAATGGAAACTCGGAATCTGGATCAGAGATAATGCGCAGGGAATCGGGACCATGACTTATGTGGATACGGACGATACGTTCGGGGCGCTGGGACACGGCATTAATGACGTGGATACATCCACGCTGATGCAGCTTGGAGAGGGAACGCTCTATAAGACGGAAATTGTCGGGATTACGAGAGGAAAAGATGGGTCGCCCGGCGAACTGACGGGTTATATCGAGTATGATAATGAAAATGTGATCGGAGAGATCACACAGAATACGGAAGAAGGAATATTCGGCGTATGCAATGACGAGATCGTTACACAGACACCTTATGAGCCGATTCCGATCGCCTTAAAGCAGGAAGTGGAGATCGGACATGCGCAGATCATCTGCTCGGTCAGCGGAGAGCCTAAATTCTATGATATCGAAGTGGAAGAACTGCATCTGGAAGACGATAATGTCAACCGCGGACTTGTCATCAAAATTACGGACGAAGAACTGCTTACTCTTACGGGCGGCATCATTCAGGGGATGAGCGGCAGCCCCATTATCCAGAACGGTAAGCTGGTCGGTGCGGTAACACATGTTCTTGTACAGGATGCGACAAGCGGATACGGTATTTTCATCGAAAATATGCTGCTGCAGTAATGCAGCATCTGCAGTAATGCAGCATCTGCAGTAAACGGCATCTGCAGGATTTATACTATATCTATACAAAATTTCTTGTGCGATGACTAAATATTCCATAGAATGCCAACATTGTTTATAATATTGATATCGTCACGATATTTCTACGCGGCGGGAAACGTGTTTTGCTGGAAAAGTGTGTAAAATGGAGGACCAGTGTGTAAAATTCATTTTTCACAGACAAACTTGTTTGTTTTGCGAATAATGTGCCGACGCCGGCAGCGTTTTGCCAACAGCGTTCCGGCAGCAAATGGCGCAGGCTGAAAGAAAGGCATGGGGAATTTTATGGAACAATTAAATTTAACCGTCACAAGAGATAATGAGAAAGTATATCAGATTCTGAACAACCTGATGAGTGGAGATAAAGAGTTTCAGATCATGATCACCGTACCTTCCACAAGACAGGGAGAAACCCTGGAAGAAATTGCACATACTGCAGGAGAAACAGTCGTTCATGATCTGGAAAAAGATGTTACCAATATGATACATGAGATCGGTGTACCGGCACATATAAAAGGATATCAATATCTGCGTGAAGCGATTATGATGTCCGTTAAAGACGTGGAAATGCTCGGCTCTATTACCAAAGTACTGTATCCGACAATCGCGGGGAAATACCAGACCACGCCGAGCCGGGTAGAGCGTGCAATCAGACATGCGATCGAGGTGGCATGGTCGAGAGGAAGAATGGAAACATTGGACGCTCTGTTCGGCTATACGATCAATACCGGGAAAGGGAAACCTACCAATTCGGAATTCATTGCCCTGATCGCAGATAAAATTCGTCTTCAGTACCGTAATTAATATTAAGAAATAGAAATTATCCCTTTTATTACCAGTAGAAATGAGGTATAATAACAGAAATGAAAAAGTATGTTGGAGGGTTATTTCATGAAGAAAATTTTATTTGTTGCGTCAGAGGGCGTACCGTTTATTAAGACGGGCGGATTGGCAGATGTTGTCGGATCGCTGCCGAAATGTATTGATAAGAAATATTTTGATGTGAGAGTAATTCTTCCCAAATATACCTGTATGTCGCAGAAGATGAAGGATCTGCTCCAATACAAGACTCATTTTTACATGGATTTTCATTGGAAAAACGAATATGTAGGTATTCTTGAGGCGGAAGTAGATGGCGTAAAGTATTATTTTATCGATAACGAATCTTTTTTCAACGGATTTAAACCATACAGTGACAACGCACTATTTGAGATTGAAAAATACGCGTATTTTTGTAAAGCGGCGCTTTCAATTCTGCCGGTTATTGATTTTCGGCCTGATCTGATCCATTGTCATGACTGGCAGACCGGTCTGATTCCGGTATATTTAAAAGAGAGATTCCAGGGCGGTGAGTTCTACCGCGGCATCAAGACTGCCATGACGATCCATAACCTGAAATTCCAGGGAAAATGGAGTGTAAAGGAAGTCAGGGAAATTACCGGTCTGCCGGAGTATTTCTTTACGGCGGATAAATTAGAGGCTTATAAAGACGCCAACCTGTTAAAGGGCGGCCTTGTTTATGCAGATGCGATCACGACAGTCAGCGATACATATGCAGAGGAGATCAAGACGGCGTTTTACGGAGAAGGATTAAACGGACTTCTCTGCGCGAGAGCCAACGATCTGCGCGGTATCGTAAACGGTATCGACTATGATGATTTCAATCCCGAGACGGACCAAAATATAGCATTTCCATATAATGCGGTGAATTTCCGTAAGGAAAAGGTAAAAAACAAACATGCGCTTCAGGCCGAGCTCGGACTGAACCAGGACGACAAGGCCATGATGATTGGTATTGTATCCAGACTGACCGGGCAGAAAGGCTTTGATCTGATCGCTTATGTGATGGATGAGTTGTGTCAGGACAACGTGCAGATTGTCGTACTCGGAACGGGAGAAGAACAGTACGAAAACATGTTCAGACATTTTGACTGGAAATATCATGGAAAGGTTTCGGCGAATATTTATTATTCCGATGCCTTATCCCATAAGATCTATGCGGCGAGCGACGCCTTTTTAATGCCGTCATTGTTTGAGCCGTGCGGACTCAGCCAGTTGATGTCCCTGCGTTACGGTACGGTTCCGATCGTTCGTGAGACGGGCGGACTGAAAGATACCGTAGAACCATATAACGAATATGAAAGCACGGGAACGGGATTCAGCTTTGTGAACTATAATGCACATGAAATGTTGACGACGATCCGCTATGCGGAACATATTTATTACGATAAGAAAAGAGAATGGAATAAGATTGTGGATCGTGCTATGGCGACAGACTTCTCATGGCATGTGTCCGCGAAAAAATACCAGGAAATGTATGACTGGCTGATTGGTTAACGGCATTAAAGGATGGAAGGAAACGAATGGCACAACAAAAGAAAAAGGATAGTTTTGTGCTTCAGGCCGGTATTCTTGCAGCAGCCGGCATCATTGTCAGAATCATTGGCCTGCTATATAGAAGTCCTTTAACCAGCATTATCGGTCTGGAAGGAAACGGATATTATAGCAGCGCCATCAATATGTATACCATCATTTTATTGGTTTCTTCGTATAGTATACCCTCTGCCATTTCAAAAGTCATTGCGCAGCGATTGGCTTATAAGGAATATCGAAATGCTCAGAGGGTATTTCAGTGCGCTCTGATTTATGTCGTCATAGTAGGAGCGGCGGCTTCTCTGTTTGCATTTTTCGGTGCGTCATTTCTGGTGGATGTGGAAAATGCCATTCCGGTACTGCGCGTTTTCGCACCGACGATTTTTTTCTCCGGTCTGCTTGGCGTACTGCGGGGATATTTTCAGGCGCATGGCTCGATGATGCATACATCGATCTCACAGATCCTTGAGCAGATCTTAAATGCGGGTGTCAGCATGCTTGCGGCCTATCTGCTGATCGGGGTCGTGGCCGATGAGGGAGAGACGAAAAGGGCCATTTACGGTGCATCCGGCAGTGCGGTCGGTACGGGCGCCGGCGTTTTGATTGCGCTTTTGTTTATGTTTGGCATGTACCGTCTGAATAAAGATGTGATAGCGAAGCGTATTAAAAGGGACAGAAATTCATACCAGGAGAGCTACGGCGAGATTTTCAGGGTCATCATAACAACTGTTACCCCATTTATTCTGAGTACTTTTATCTATAATTGTTCTACAGTCGTTAATATGAAGATCTATCAGAATATTATGAAAGAGATAGGCGGACTGGAAGAATCTTTAATTGCTATCCGGTACGGCATTTTTGCCACACAGGCGATCACGATCGTCAATATTCCCATTGCAATATCTTCCGCGATGTCTTCCGCATCCATACCCGGGATATCCGGGACTTTTGCCACGCATAAAGTGAAACAGACAAGACATAAAGTGGGGCAGGCGACGCGGATGACCATGCTGATCGCAATTCCTTCCGCTGTCGGACTTTTCGTACTGTCCAGGCCGGTCGTACAGTTCATCTATCCGCAGAAAGAGGCGCTTGATACTGCGTCAGATCTGCTGCGCGTACTGGCGTTTACCGTTATCCTGTACAGTCTTTCCACGCTGACGAATGCGGTACTGCAGGGAATCGGCAAAGTCAATATTCCGGTTGTCAATGCCAGTATTTCCCTGGTCGTGCAGGTTGTTTTGCTGATCGTTTTGCTGCTTTATACCAAACTCGACCTTTATGCGCTTGCAGGAGCCAATATCGCTTATTCGTTTATGATGTGCATATTAAATCATGCTGCGGTCAAAAGATATCTGAAATATCGGGAAGATGTCGTAAAGACCTATCTGAAACCGGGACTCGCCGCTTTATGTATGGGCGCGGTGGCTTTCGGCGTTTATCAGGGGATCTTTTATCTGATCAAACTTAACAGGATTTCGCTGATCATAGCAATGGGGGCTGCAATGATCGTTTATTTCGTGCTGATCATGAAGCTCGGCGTCGTGAATGAAGCGGAACTGAAGTCATTTCCAAAGGGGGCGATGCTTGTTCATATCGCCAAAAAAATGCATTTGTTTTGATTGTATAATAAAATAACACATGTCTCATAAAACTTCCATATAAGGATGCATAAAGCGCGGCCGCTTAGAGATACTAAGAATGATAGTAAATAAATTCAGGAGGTATTCTAAAGTGGCAAATTTATCAGAACTTGAATTACAGAATCTTCGTCACCTTATGGGCGGCTATGATGTAACACACTGCAAAATGAAAGAGTATGCGGAATGTGCGACCGACAGCGAGGTAAAGCAGTTCTTTGAAAAAGGTGCAAAATCCGCGATGCAGAACAAACAGCAGTTAATGGAATTCTTGCGCTAAGAACAAATACGAAAATGGAGGTCGAGTGATTATGCAGATGCAGGAAAAAACAATGGTAGCGGATACGCTGACAGGAATTAACGGAGAATTGGTCCGCTTCGGGGAAATGATCCCTCAGACGGAAAACAAAGAGCTGAAACAGACTTTAAAACAATTCAGAAATGCCTGTGAACAGTCACAGGAAGAGCTGTATCAGATCGCAAGAGAGAAATCTTATTATGTTCCGGCAGCCAAAGCAACACAGGCAGAGATCGATCATGTAAAATCTCTGTTCACGGAAAAGACCATTTAACAGTTATATAAAGGGAGTCCGCGGCGCGGGCTCCCTTGTTGTTAACATCAAAATGCTTATAAAGTGCAGCGTCCGCTTTTTATGATAATTGTTCTAGGCCCGAGATGTCGGAATCAATAGCCATGGAATAATTCGTATAGTAGACGACAAAACCCGGTTTGGAACCGTTTGGCTTTTTGACATTTTTCCTCTGGAGATAGTCGATCTCCACTTTCTCCTGTGCCCTTGCCTTGGAATAATAGGCCGCGAGCCTGGCGGCTTCTTCAAAAGTGCGGTCGGGAAGTTCTCTTCCTTCTGTCTTGACAATAACATGGGAACCGGGAGCCTTTTTGGCGTGAAACCACCAGTCGTTGCCGGAAGCCAGTTTAAATGTCAGCTCGTCGTTCTGGAAATTGTTTTTGCCTACATAGATGTGGAAACCGTCGGAGCTGATATAGTGGAAGGGACGGCTCGTGATCTTTGCCTTTTTCGTTCCGCCCTTTCTGCGGATATAGCCGCTTTCGATCAGTTCTTCCTTGATCTCGACAAGGTCTTCTTCCTGCATGGCGATGTCCAGGGCGGCGGCAATGGATTCCAGATGTTCGATCTCTTGTTTGACTTCTATGGTCAATTTGGAAAGCGCTTCAAATGTCCGCTTTAATTTGCCGTATTTATCAAAATATTTCTTGGCATTTTCCGCAGGTGTCAATGTATCGTCCAAAGGAATCGTTATCATTTCGTCCGTATAATAATTCAGCGCCTCCATGGACTTGGCCCCGGGTTCTACGCCGTAGCCGTAGGTGTTGAGCAGTTCGCCGTATATGCGGTATTTTTCCCGTTTTTCAGTATCCTGCATCTGTTTTAGCTGCAGATCGTATTTTTTGATATTTCGTTCCAGAGCCGTCTGAACAATTTTTCGTATGTCTGCGGACTTCTGGCGGATCCTCGTGAAGGTATTTTTTTCCTCATAGTAACGTTCCAATACTTCGCTGATGGAAGCAAACGGCACGGCTTCTTTATCCGCATAAAGCGTCAGGGGAACGGCAGCGTATTCGATCGGCGTTTTACCCTGCAGGGAAGTCCGCTGCAGGGCGGATGCAGGATCGGAAGCCGTTTTGGACGATCGCTCGTATAGGATATTCGGAGCGAAGCTGCCGGCCCTGATCTGTTTTAATAAGCACAGAAAATGTTCATAAAGCCGCCGGATTTCATCCTGATCCAGTACATTGGCCGGTCTGTCGCCATCGAGTCCGGCGCGGAAGCAGATCTCCTGCGCAATGACCGGGGAAAGTCCGGTATACATACTGTACAGAGCCTTATACAAAGGCATGGGTGCGGAAGAGATTTTTTCCTGGAATACAGCAATATAATCTTCATTTAACTTTTCGGAGACAAGTGTCATAGGGTCGGTCTTGTCCTGGGTCTGCGGAATAAAATATTCCCGGCCCGGCAGGACTTCCCGGACTGAACTGACGATGCCGGAGATATGCTTGATGCTGTCAATGATCATATTATTCTCATTGCAGAAGATGATATTGCTATGCTTTCCCATAATTTCAATAACCAGCGTTTTTTCACATAGATCCCCCATTTCGTTCAGGTGCTCCATGCGGATGCGGATGATGCGCTCCAAGCCGGGCTGTGTGATATCCAGGATCCTTGCATTCTGTAAATGCTTCCTGAGCAGCATACAGAAACCCGGAGCCGTCATCGGACTTGGTTTGTTCTTATCTGTTAAATATATGAGCGGCAGCGAGGCGTCTGCAGATAATAACAGCCGATATTGGGTGCCGTTGTTTTTGATCGTTAACAGCAGTTCATCCGATTCCGGCTGTGCAATTTTATAAATGCGGCCTCCTGTTAAATATTGATTTAATTCTTTTGCGATACCCGCAATGGTAATGCCATCGAAAGCCATGGTAGTTTAACGTCCTTTCTGCATGTGATTATGCCATATAATGCGTTATGTAATGATTGTACAACACATCTTGCCTACTTGACTAGTGTTTGTGATTATTTTATAATATTATAAGTTGTTTTGGAAATTATTTTTGTTTTATTAAAATAGTTTTATACGGGAAGAAAAATGGCAGGAGCGAGGGAGCAAGATGATAAAGAGCATGACTGGCTTTGGCAGGAGCGAGATCGTTGAAGGAGACCGCAGGATCACGGTAGAGATGAAATCTGTTAATCACAGATATCTGGATGTTACGATCAAAATGCCGAAGAAATTAAACTTCTTTGAAGCGGCGATCAGAAGCGAATTAAAGAATTATATCCAAAGAGGAAAAGTCGATATTTTTATTTCGTATGAAGATTATACGGAGTCCAATATCTGTGTAAAATATAATAAAGAACTGGCTGCCGAATATGTGAAATATCTGGAGCAGATGGCGAAGGATTTTTCTCTGGATAATGATGTCAGAGTCTCAGCATTGTCCAGGTATCCGGAAGTTCTCAGTATGGAGGAGCAGACGGTCGATGAAGAGGAACTCTGGCAGATCCTCTGCAGGACGATCGAGCAGGCCTCCGGGAGTTTCGTGGAAACGAGGATCAAAGAAGGCGAGAACCTGAAAAACGATCTGATCGCCAAGCTGGACGGCATGCTTGCCCATGTGGATTTCATTACGGCGCGTTCGCCCCAGATTGTCGAGCAGTACAGAAAGAAACTGGAAGAGAAAGTCAAAGCGCTGCTTGAGGATGCACAGATTGACGAAAGCCGGCTTTTGATGGAAGTGACCATATTTGCCGACAAGGTATGCGTGGATGAGGAACTGGTCAGACTGCGGAGCCATATTGAGACGATGAAGGAGAATCTGGTGCAGGGCGGCAGCATCGGCCGGAAACTGGACTTTATCGCCCAGGAGATGAACAGAGAGGCCAATACGATTCTTTCTAAGGCAAACGATCTGGAGATCTCCAATCGTGCGATCGAGCTGAAAACGGAAATTGAAAAAGTCAGAGAACAGATTCAGAATATTGAATAACACGTGATATAGGACAAGACGTTTTAAAAGGCAGGGGAATGCGGTTGGCAAGATTGATTCATATAGGTTTTGGAAATGTAGTAAATACAGGTAAGATCATAGCAATCGTCAGTCCCGATTCTGCGCCGGTCAAACGTCTGGTACAGAAAGCCAAAGAAGAGGGAATGGCAATTGACGCGACGCAGGGACGCAAGACCAAGGCAGTGCTCATAATGGAGAACAGCCAGATCGTACTGTCCGCACTGCTTCCGGAAACCATTTCCGGCAGAGCACAGGCAGAAGGTGGAGATACAGATGAAGCATAGAGGCATTTTAATTGTAGTATCCGGCTTTTCGGGAGCCGGTAAAGGGACTTTGATGAAGAAACTCGTGCAGCAATATGATGATTATGCACTTTCCATATCCGCAACGACGAGAAGTCCCAGGCCGGACGAACAGGATGGACGGGAATACTTTTTTATGGATAAACAGGCTTTTGAAGAGAAGATTGCAAACGGCGGACTGGTGGAATATGCCTGTTACTGCGATCATTATTACGGTACGCCGAGAGATTATGTGGAGAGCCAGCTTACGGCAGGAAAGGATGTCATTCTGGAGATTGAGATCCAGGGCGCTCTGCAGATCAGAAAGGACTATCCTACGGCGCTGCTTCTGTTTGTCGTACCGCCTGATGCGCAGGAGCTGAAGCGCCGGCTGACCGGACGGGGAACCGAGACGGACGCCGTGATCCGCCAAAGGCTCAAACGTGCCGTCGAAGAAGCAAAAGGCATAGAGGAATATGATTATATCGTGGTCAATGATGATCTGGATACCTGTGTGGAAGAACTGCATGAGATCATCACGGCTGCGCATAATACCCCCTTCAGAAATGAGGAGTTTATAGAAAATATCAAAG
>Ga0224747_10345_pt1 | contig 10014 bp, 6 predicted proteins | sample LIM_F_Water_Pos_FD_182999 | JGI IMG/M metagenome (GOLD analysis project Ga0224747, IMG submission 182999) | Enriched cells from gastrointestinal tract of the lab mouse from Pacific Northwest National Laboratory (PNNL), Richland, Washington... | ecosystem: Host-associated > Mammals > Digestive... | reverse complement strand
TGTTTTCCATAGGGATCCGCAAGGAAAGCCGGATGCTTCTGGAGAATATGGCCGGAGGCTATGGACGACGGATTCGCTGGGTGGAGCTGGGGGATATCCGGGAGCAGTTTGACTTTGGCATTGATACCGGAGGATTTGATGTCAGCACCATGGCCCGCCTGTTTGTAGGCAGGCTTTTGCCGGCACAGGTGCAGCGTGTGCTGTATCTGGACTGTGATACGGTGGTGGTTCGTCCTCTGGGAAGGCTTTGGAATACGGATCTTGGAGAGAATATTATCGGGGCGGTGATGGAACCGACGATCTATCAGGCGGTCCGGCAGGAGATCGGCTTAAGGGATTCGGAGCCTTATATCAATGCCGGGGTTTTGCTGATCGATCTCAGGCGCTGGCGGGAATCCGGGGCAGAGAAAAAGCTGCTGGACTTTTACCGGAAAAAGGGCGGGAGCCTCTTTGCCTGTGACCAGGACATCATCAACGGCGTGCTGAAGGGACAGATCTGCTTCCTGCCGCCATGCTACAACTTTTTTACCAATTATCGCTATTTTTCCTATCGGGAGCTGGTGCGGCAGTCAGAGAGCTATCGGGCCGTGGGAAGGAAAAGACTGATACAGGCAAAACGCTGCCCGGCGATCCTGCATTTTGCAGGGGATGAACGTCCCTGGGTGGCCGGGAATTTCAACCATTACCGGAAATTCTATGAAAGGGCGCTGGAATTGACCCCCTGGGCAGGGACGCCAAGGGAAGGCGGCAGGGAGGCTTATATGCTTGCCTATCATCTGATGAACTATCTGACCGTGCTTTGCCCTCCTGCCAGGCGCCTGATCAGCAAAAGTCTGGGGATGAGGGCAGTGAATGCCAGAAAAGGAAGGAGGAATGGAGGAGAGAAGGAGCAGACGAAACAGCCAGGAGGATCCACGGACTCCGGAAAAGAACAGATCCTCGTTCTGTTGGCAGCATATCAGGGAGCAATCTATATTGCCGAACAGCTGGATTCCATTTTGGCGCAGACGGTTCCGAGGATTCGGATTCTGATCTCAGACGACGGCTCTACGGATGGAACACGGGAGATCCTGGAGTATTATCAGCGCAAATATCCCGGGCAGATCCGGCTGTGCCACCGGGTAAAGCAGGGAATTTTTCAGGACAGAGATCTTGAGGTGCCGGCGCCGGCAATGAACTTTTTCTGGCTGCTGTCACAGGAGGAGGCAGATTATGTGCTTCTTTGTGATCAGGATGATGTATGGCATCCGCAGAAGGTTGAGAAGCTTTTGGCAAGGATGCATGAGATGGAAGAAGAAAATGTGCCGGCATTGGTATTTTCGGACATGGAGGTTGTCGATGCCGCCCTGAATCGGATCAGCCCCAGCTTTTTTGCTTACAGCCAATGTCATCCGGAGAGAACCTCACTTTCAGAGATTCTGGTGGAGAATCCGGTGACCGGAGGCACTCTGATGATGAATCGTTTTTTGCAGAGGCTGGTGACAGAACCGCCAAAGGCCTGTTTTATGCATGACTGGTGGATTGCTCTGTGCGCATCCTGTTTTGGAAGGATCTCCTGTGTAAAGGAACCGCTTTCCCAGTATCGCCAGCATGGCGGGAATACCTTGGGAGCCAGGCATACCGGGAGTATGGAGGATCTGTGGGAGAGGGGCAGAAGACAGAAGGAGGTAGAAGAGAACTACCAAAGGATGTTTCAGCAGGCAGCAGCGTTTGGCATGAGGTTTGGCAGGCAGCTGAGTGCTTCGCAGAAGCGGATCCTTCACGAATTTCTGGCATTGCCCAGGAGGACAGCGGCAGAGAGACTGTTAAGCATTCTGAAATACCGCTATTTTAAGAGCTCCTGTTTACAGACCTTGGCACAGTGTGCAACGATACCTGGCACAGCCTTGCCGGAAAGGAAACATGCTCCAGGAAAAAATAAAGGAGAAGAAAAATGGCTGACCGGGCGATGAAGATTGATTGTGTGATCGTGAATTACAATGATGCAGATACCGTAGAAAAGCTGGTGAAGAAGATTGCCGGTTATCCGTGCCTGGATGGGATAGTGCTGGTGGACAATGCTTCAACAGATGATTCCTGGCAGCGTCTGCAAGAGCTGGCGGCATCTGCAGGGAATAAGGTTACGGTGATTCACGCAGAAAAAAACGGCGGCTATGGAGCAGGCAATAATCTGGGGATCCGCTATGCAGTGGAGAGAAACAAAGCGACCCATGTGCTGATCGCCAATCCGGACGTGTTTTTTACAGAAAGCTGCGTCCTGCGCCTGGCTCGGATCTTTCAGAAGCATCCGGAGGCAGGCATTGTCACGGCCGCGATTCAGGACAAAAATTATAAACCTTTCCAAAACAGCTGGAAAAGCCAGGGTTTTATCGGACAGCTTTTGTTCATGGGACCGCTCAGCCGACGTTTGTGGAAGAGTTTTCTGTATTATTCCCCTCGCTATTTCCAGGGAAAAAAAGCCGTATGGGTGGATGAAGTGCATGGTTCCATGCTGATGGTAGATACCGCTGCTTTTTTAGCATGCGGCGGTTACGATGAACAGATCTTTCTGTACCAGGAGGAAATGGTCCTGGCCAGCCGGATGAAAGCAGCCGGAAAGAGAACCGCGCTTTTGCTTACAGAAAGCTATTGCCACGAACATTCCGCATCCATCAGCAAATCTTACCAAAAAGAACTGGAACGCCAGCAGCTGCGTGAGCAGAGCGTGCTCTATTATATGAAGCATTACCTTCATATCAATCCCCTTCAGGAAAGGCTGGCCAGATTATGGTTTCAGGGAATCCGCGCAGAGATCCGGATATTCCGCCTGGCACAGCGTGCTTATCACCCTTTCTTTTTCGTCCCAAAACCTGACAGGAAGGAACATCGGCTCCCAAGCAATGTCAGTTAGTTGAAAAACCGAGAAACACAGCCAAGGGAACGGGGAGAGAAGCCACCGGAAAAATCCGCAGACGATTTCCGGTGGCTTCTCTCCCCGTTCCCTTGGCGTACCTTTTGGAACGACTTAACTTACTGACACCGGCTCCCAATGGTCCGAACTATAAACCAACGGATAAAACAGAGAAAAATAACGTGCAGCGATCAACCGGCTGGATACGGTGACGCTGCACGCTGTTTTATTATTTTATCATGCTCCGTTCAGGACATATACTTTGGGTAGCGGATGCTTCCTCTGTTAATATCCGTACTTTGCCGCAATCCGGGCGGACTCCTGAGCAATCTGATCCTCCGTGATATTAGGGTCTGTCGGATCCCATGTCTGCTCAAACGGAATCTCCGATTCGATAGCCGGACGCTCATACGGTCCTGGTATCTGGCTGTTGTACACTTCCACCGTGGTGCCCAGCGGGCAGTGGTCATAGATCCACTTGGAATCCGCGGTAGTCAGGCGGATACATCCGGCGGAACGCGCGACGCCCATATGGTTATAGGTGCTGGCCCATACCGAGAACGGATTAGGCGCATCATAAATGATGGAATGCATCAGGATGGAAAGTCCGGATCCTAAGCGGGTCGCATACTGGGTGTACAGATCGTGAATCATCAGTCTCCAGCGGTACTTCTCCGGAGTCTTAAAGGTGCCCAGCGGAGTGTCATCGCCGCAGGAGGTTAAAAAGGACTTCAGCGGGATGATATAACCATTGGCTCCGTCCTGCACATAGATCGTCATGCAGTTCATCTCTTTGTTGATGCGGATCAGATAAGGGCCGTTCGCTCCGATGACGGGTTCCAGATCCGTGACCAGCTTGCCTCCCTCATCAAAGTAATACTTATAGCCGTCTATGTACTGCCATCCGGTGACCGGATAAGAGTCGGTAAAATAGTAACGGTCATTGCCGACCCAGCCCCAGCCGGTAAAGTTGGAACCGTCTCCATGGATATAGCGGAGGCTGCCGTCCACATACTGAATTCCGTCTGCATGGGCAGAGACAAGCGCGGAATCATCGACTGTGATATTCGGAGAATCATCCTTGCGGAAAAATGCCATGCGGAAGGCGGACAAAGCCTCGCCCTGGTTCATGACACCGGCGGAAAGACCGTTGCGGGCCCAGCCGGTCTCGCGTCCGTCAGTGAGGCGGGTGGTGTAATACAGGTCATAGTCATTCGATACCGGGCCGCTGAAACGCATCTGAATCGCCTCGATCGGAGCCTGATCAGCAGGAATCGGTGTCTGCTGTCCGTTCATGACCCAGCGGGTCCAGCCGTTCGTGGAGGTGTAAGCGCGGTAATGGATGTTGCCGATGATCTGCTCCACAAAAACGGAGATCGAATAGAAGGGACGTCCGTCCACATCGCACCACTGATCATTGACAAAGGGCTGAGACCACTGCATGGCGTCACAGAGAAGAACCGTGGCCTGCAGCCGGGGCTCCCGCTTGGGAACGGTGAGGGGATGTCCTTCGGGAAGTGCGCCCTCGGCATTCTCTTTGGCTTCCTCCTCGGTCACTGGCATCAGCATGGGATCCGCGGGATCCTGAGCGTCCGTATCTGGTGCGGCAGTTTCGGAAGAGGCGGATTCCGGGGATGCAGTCTCCGGATCCGTACCTTCTGAAGCCTGAGAACCCGAATTGTCACCCGGGCGCAGGGTCTGTCCGGCCTGACTGCTCTGTCCGGAATCGGATGCCTGTCCCTGACCGACAGTAATCGTCTGAGAGCCGCCGGAGGAGGATGCAGCCTGAGGTCCGGCAGCATCCGTATTCCGGGAGCTTCCGGCCACAATAGTCTGCGAAGCCTGACTTTCGGCAGCAGCTACATGGGGCGCCTCGCCTACAGTAGCGTGCGCAGCAAATGTAAAATTCGCCATGATGAGTCCGGACAGAATCAGCGTCCGCCGGAGCCTGGATTGTGAATTCATGGGTAATAACCTCCTGATTGTATGTTTGTTGTCTGCAAGAATACCTGCTTCCATCCGTGACTTTTCGAGAGGGAAGATAGACAGTATCTATAATCTATCACATTTAAGCGAAAAATACCATATAGGATTTACATTTCGTGCAGGATATTGTAAAATGAAAGCTATTGGTAAGAAAAAAGTAAAAAACAGGAGACGAAATGGGGGCTGAAAAACAGGAGACGGTGATGGTCAGCATTTGCTGCATTACTTATAATCAGGAAGAATATATCCGGGACGCGCTTGACGGCTTTTTGAGCCAGGATACAGACTTTTCTTATGAAGTACTGATCCACGATGATGCTTCTACGGACGGAACGGCGGATATTATCCGGGAATATGCCAGGCAATATCCAGAGATCATCAAGCCGATTCTGCAGACAGAGAATCAATATGCCAAGGGGCTTACCAATGTCAGCGGGACTTATAATTTTCCGCGGGCAAAAGGCCGTTATATTGCTATGTGCGAGGGGGATGATTACTGGACCGATCCGCATAAGCTGCAGCGGCAGACAGACTATATGGAGGCGCATCCGGATTGCTCCCTGGTGTTTCACAGTGCCTGTATTGAGGTACAGGGGCGCGCTTTGACAGAGCGGAGGATGCGGCCGTACCGGAGAAGCCGGCGGGTGTCCCCGGAGGAAATCATTGACAAGACCAGCGGATATCCCACGGCATCTCTGATGTTCCGGGCGGATATGGTCAAAATATTGCCGGACTTTTATGTCAATGCTCCGTTGGCAGACATACCGCTGCAGCTTATGGCAGCTGCACGGGGATGGGCCTATTATATGGACCGTCCCATGTGCGTATATCGCCTTGGGGGAGCCTTTTCGTGGACTACATTAATGAAACAGGGGGATTACGAAAGGAAGCAAAGGCAGTATTACCAGGATATGAAGAAGATGTACCGCGGTTTTGACCGGGAAACCGGCGGCCGCTTTCATGAGGTGGCGCGGCGTGCCCTGGCGCGGATTTATTTTCTCACAAAGGTCAACACCAAACAGTACGGGGAAGTGCTGGCGAAAAGGAACCGCCGGTTTTACCGTGAGCTGAATCTGCGGACCCGTTTTTTTATCCGCTTTGAGAATGCGGCGCCGGGTCTGTATGAGCTGGCATTGAAAGTCTTTCACTTTCAGGAACAGTGACGGCTTCTTCATGGGTGGCGAAAGGAAAGGAAGTATCGAGTGACTGAGACAGAGATGAAGCAGAAGGTAGCCGGAGGACTGTTCTGGAAGCTGCTGGAGAACGGCGGCTCCCAGGGGGTGCAGTTTGTGATCGCGATTATCCTTGCCCGGCTGCTGACTCCGGCGGAATACGGGGTAGTGGGGATTATCATGATCTTCATCATCATTGCCAATGTGTTTGTACAGAGTGGCTTCAGCACGGCGTTAGTGCAGAAAAGGCAGGCGGATGAGGTGGATTTTTCATCAGTCTGCTATTTTGAATTGGCAGTGGCCCTGGCGCTTTACGGGCTTTTGTACCTGGCAGCTCCGGAGATCGCTGACTGGTATGATATCTGTGAACTGAAGGCGATTGTGCGGGTTTTGTCAGTGGTGCTGTTTCCGGGGGCCGTGATCTCTGTGCAGACAGCCTATGTGTCCCGCAGAATGGAGTTCCGGGGATTGTTTTTGTCCACGCTGGCAGCGTCTCTGATTGCCGGAGCAGTCAGTATCTTCATGGCTTACCGGGGGTATGGCGTGTGGGCAATGGTCTGGCAGCAGATTGTCTACTATCTGGCTTTGATGGCAGTGCTGTTTTTCACGGTATCCTGGAGGCCGGTCATGCGGTGTTCCCTGCAGCGGCTCCGGGAAATGTTTGCTTTTGGCTGGAAGCTTTTGTGTGCCTCGCTGCTGGATACGATATTCAATAATCTGTATGGACTTTTTATCGGAAAGATCTATAATGAGGAATTACTGGGAAGCTATAACCGGGGAGAACAGTTCCCCAAGCTGATAGCCACGAATCTGGGAGCAGCGATTCAGGCAGTGCTTCTGCCGGCCTTTGCTGCCAGCCAGGAGAATACAGAAAAGGTATGTCAGATGGTTCGCAGGGCGATCCGGCTCAGTGCATTCGTGACACTTCCCATGCTTCTGGGCATGTTTGCCGTGGCGGATAATCTGGTGCTGGCACTTTTGGGAGAGCAATGGCTGGTCTGTGTGCCGTTTCTGCGGATCATGTGCATTTCCTATTGCTTCTGGCCGATTCATATCACCAATCTTCAGGCCATCAATGCCATGGGCAGAAGCGATATCTTCCTGAAGCTGGAGCTGGTGAAAAAGGCGCTGAGCCTGGCGGCGCTGGCTTTGGGCATGTGCTTTTCCGTGTACGGGATGGTGATGCTGAAGGCCATGCAGGATTTTCTCTGTACTTTTGTCAATGCGGCGCCGAACCGAAAGCTTTTGGGATACAGCATCTTTCATCAGTGGATGGACGTGATGCCGTCGGCTCTTCTCTCCGCAGTGATGTGTGCAGGGGTGATGGCCGCAGGACTGCTGCTGGGAGGGCTGACTCCCTGGCTCCGTCTTCTGGTGCAGATCGGATGCGGGATGATCCTGTATGTTTTGCTGGCATGGGCGCTGCGGATGGAGAGCTTTTGTTATCTGGCAGGAGTAGTGAGAGAAAGGCTGCACCAGGGGAGCGGTGAGTGAGCATGCCCGGGAGGGGCGGCGGATGATGTCAGCCAGTTAAGAGCTTCCGAGAGGTACGCCAAGGAAAAGGGGAGAGAAGCAGCCGGAAATGGTCTGCCGCTTTTTCCGGTTTCGAGATTAAGAATTCCTAAAATTCCTGATTTTTGCTAAAAGCGAAACGAAAATTCAGAAATTTAAGGACTTCTAAATCTCTGCAAAGTCAAAATCGGCAGACCATTTCCGGTTGCTTCTCTCCCCTTTTCCTTGGCTGTGTTTCTCGTTTTCTTGACTTTCTGTCAGTGGCTTTACGGACAGAGAACTTGGTATAAAAAGGAGATCAAATGAGCAGGACGATACTGGTGACGGCTGTGGGTTCGTTTTCGGCAGCAGCCGTAGTGGGAAATTATAAAAAGGAAGGTTTCCGGGTGATAGGCTGTGATATCTATCCGGCGGAGTGGATTGTGGCTTCCGGGGAGGTGGACCGTTTTTACCAGGCGCCGCCGGCGGTGGATCCGCAGAGGTTTCAGGCATTTCTGGAGAGGGTATGCAGGGAGGAACAGGTGGATTATGTGGTGCCGCTGACGGATGTGGAGGTGGATGCCATGCAAAAATGGCGGCAGCAGGCAGAGGCCATGGGGGTGACCTTGTGCATCTCTGGTGAGAATACCATTCGTCTGTGCCGCAATAAACAAAAATTGGAGCATTTTCTGACCCCGCTTGGACTCTGCAGGACGATTCCTGGTCAGTCTCTGGCTGAGGTGATGGAGGAGGAAGAGGATACCGGATATGAGTTGATGAAATACCCGCTGATCTTAAAGCCTTTTTTGGGGCGGAGCAGCCAGGGGCTGATGCGGATTGCCGATGCCAGACAGATGCGCCAGGCCACGGAATGGAATCGGGCTATGGCTGACAGCTATCTGGTGCAGCCGGAGATTTCGGGGACTGTGGTCACGGCGGATGTGGTGAGGAATCCGGAGAGCGGGCAGACGGTAAGCGTCTCCCGTCGGGAGCTTCTGCGGACCCCGAACGGAGCCGGGACCTCGGTACAGGTCTTTACGGACGAGAGGCTGGCCCGGCAGTGCGAGGCGATTGCCGGGGCGCTGGATATCCGGGGATGTGTGAATTTTGAATTTGTGGAGAGGTCTGAGGGGGACTGGCATCTTCTGGAGTGCAATCCCCGTTTTTCCGGAGGTGTGGCTTTTTCCTGCATGGCTGGCTATGATATGGTGGGAAATCATCTGCGCTGCTTTGACGGAAGAAAGCTGGAGGAGAGAAAGGAGATCCCCTGCCAGTATCTGGTAAAGCGGTATCAGGAATACCGGATGGAAAAGGGGATTTAAAGCCTGATCATGTGTGTCCCGGAAAGGAATCGTAAAAATGATGAGACAAAAGCTGGATAGCCCGGTTGCAGTGACACGCTCTTCGCTGCCTCCGCTGGAAGAATATGTGGATATGCTGAAGCCTCTGTGGGAAAGCGCCTGGCTGACGAACATGGGAGATTATCATGAACAGTTTAAGGAACAGCTTAAGGAGTATCTGATGATTCCGGAACTTGAGCTGTTCGTCAATGGTCATATGGCACTGGAGCTGGCCTTGCAGGCTCTGGATCTTAAGGGGGAGGTGATTACCACCCCGTTCAGCTTTGCCTCCACGACCCATGCGATTGTGAGAAATGGGCTGACGCCGGTATTCTGCGATATCAATCCGGTGGACTATACCCTGGATGCTGAACAGCTGGAGAGTCGGATTACCGAACGCACGTCGGCAATTGTCCCGGTTCATGTATATGGGAATCTCTGCGATGTGGAGCGGATGGAACAGATCGCCAGGAAATATCATCTGAAGGTGATTTACGATGCGGCCCACGCATTCGGAGAGACCCTGGACGGCAGGGGGGTGGCGGAGTTCGGAGATGTGTCGATGTTCAGTTTCCATGCTACCAAGGTGTTTCACAGCATTGAGGGAGGCGCGGTCGCGTTTCGGGAAAAGGCGCTGCGGCAGCGTTTGTATGAGCTGAAGAATTTTGGGATCACTGGTTATGAGAGTGTGGAGTACGTGGGGACAAACGGAAAAATGAATGAATTTCAGGCTGCCATGGGACTCTGCAATCTGCGGCATCTTAAGGGGGAGATTGCGAAGCGTGAAAAGCTGGTCCGGCGTTATCGGGAACGGCTTTCAGGGACAGAGGGGATCCGTCTGTGTCCGGAGAATCCGCGGGCAGGGATGAATTATGCTTACATGCCGGTGGTATTCGACGGCTATAAAAAGGACAGGGACGAGATTTTTAAAGAGCTGGCGGAGTACAATATCCATGCAAGGAAATATTTTTATCCCTGCATCAACAGTTACGCCTGCTACCGGGAACAGTATGATGAGAGAGAGACTCCGGTTGCGGCACAGATATCCCGGCAGGTGCTGACTCTTCCTTTGTATGCGGATCTGGAGCCGGAGATTGTGGATATGGTTTGTGACATCATACTTTGAATTGACATT
>Ga0224747_10323_pt1 | contig 10019 bp, 10 predicted proteins | sample LIM_F_Water_Pos_FD_182999 | JGI IMG/M metagenome (GOLD analysis project Ga0224747, IMG submission 182999) | Enriched cells from gastrointestinal tract of the lab mouse from Pacific Northwest National Laboratory (PNNL), Richland, Washington... | ecosystem: Host-associated > Mammals > Digestive... | reverse complement strand
TTTAAAAAGATGAGCAACATCATATATACAATAAATTGTATATGGTACAATCGATATTGTGGTTGCCAGAGCCGCGCCAATACCTGCATATTTTGGAATCAAAAGATAGTTAAAAATATAATTAATGGCAATTACTGACAGAAACCATAATGATCTTTGTTTTGCATGTCCCATGAAATCCAGAAAGTTGGCATATAAAGACGACACACAAAACAAAAAATAATATGGTATCAGAAAAATAAGAATTCTGCCCGCATCTGTATACTGGGTTCCATATATTATCTGAATGGCAAATTTGCCAAACATGGCAAAGAACATACATATAAGGATTGATATGGCATTATTGAACCGATTCACCTTTTTAAACTGATGTTTTTTCTCCTCATAATTATTCCGGGTTATTGCTGCCAGGGAGGTTATTGTGCCAGTCCAGACTGCCATGTTTACATTTGTCGCTTTTGATATCAGTTGTTTTGCAATGGAATAAACAGAAACCTGTTGTTTCGGACAAAACAGTCCTAGCATAAACGTGTCCATTTCCACAAGTACAAGCCCCCCCAAGGATGTAAGCACTAGCGGAACGGAATACTTTATAATCTCTTTCTGCAGCTGTCGGTTTCTGTTGTCTTTCCATATTCGTGGTATATTATATTTTCTTCCAAAAATAAAAACATTGCAAAGCAAGGTCGCCATTCCAGCAGTGCAGTATCCCAGTGCAATGCTTGTCGGCGTGTTATTGGTTAACAGCAGTATTACTGTGAAAGCACAAAGCAGAAAATACTCTATGCATGTAATCATACATAAGTTTTTGTATTCCTGAATACCTATATAAACATGTTTAAAAAACTCCGTAAAAGAATTTACGAAAACCATCCCGCTCAAAATGTACATTAGCTTTTTAAGATTCAAATACGGTTCCGGGTATCCAATTTTGGGTGCAATAAGGGGAGCCAAAAGAATGATTACAATAAATATAATACTGCTAAAAAGCACGCGCACTTTTAACGCGGCGCCAAAGCACCTCGATTTATCATCAGCCTTGGCAATAAACACTTTTGAGGATATGTTAATGCCAAACCAGCCAATGCAGAACGTCATATTGGCAATGGAAAAGAAAAAAACCCATTCGGCGTAGGCATCAATCCCTGGCAGCAATAACCCGGAATAATTATGAGGAGAAAAAACATCAGTTTAAAAAGATGAGCAACATCATATATACAATAAATTGTATATGGTACAATCGATATTGTGGTTGCCAGAGCCGCGCCAATACCTGCATATTTTGGAATCAAAAGATAGTTAAAAATATAATTAATGGCAATTACTGACAGAAACCATAATGATCTTTGTTTTGCATGTCCCATGAAATCCAGAAAGTTGGCATATAAAGACGACACACAAAACAAAAAATAATATGGTATCAGAAAAATAAGAATTCTGCCCGCATCTGTATACTGGGTTCCATATATTATCTGAATGGCAAATTTGCCAAACATGGCAAAGAACATACATATAAGGATTGATATGGCATTATTGAACCGATTCACCTTTTTAAACTGATGTTTTTTCTCCTCATAATTATTCCGGGTTATTGCTGCCAGGGAGGTTATTGTGCCAGTCCAGACTGCCATGTTTACATTTGTCGCTTTTGATATCAGTTGTTTTGCAATGGAATAAACAGAAACCTGTTGTTTCGGACAAAACAGTCCTAGCATAAACGTGTCCATTTCCACAAGTACAAGCCCCCCCAAGGATGTAAGCACTAGCGGAACGGAATACTTTATAATCTCTTTCTGCAGCTGTCGGTTTCTGTTGTCTTTCCATATTCGTGGTATATTATATTTTCTTCCAAAAATAAAAACATTGCAAAGCAAGGTCGCCATTCCAGCAGTGCAGTATCCCAGTGCAATGCTTGTCGGCGTGTTATTGGTTAACAGCAGTATTACTGTGAAAGCACAAAGCAGAAAATACTCTATGCATGTAATCATACATAAGTTTTTGTATTCCTGAATACCTATATAAACATGTTTAAAAAACTCCGTAAAAGAATTTACGAAAACCATCCCGCTCAAAATGTACATTAGCTTTTTAAGATTCAAATACGGTTCCGGGTATCCAATTTTGGGTGCAATAAGGGGAGCCAAAAGAATGATTACAATAAATATAATACTGCTAAAAAGCACGCGCACTTTTAACGCGGCGCCAAAGCACCTCGATTTATCATCAGCCTTGGCAATAAACACTTTTGAGGATATGTTAATGCCAAACCAGCCAATGCAGAACGTCATATTGGCAATGGAAAAGAAAAAAACCCATTCGGCGTAGGCATCAATCCCAAGAAACCTTGCATAAAATACATCCGCAATAAAATAAAACAGCATTGCAAATACCTTGGCAAGAAACGACCATGCAATATTGGATATCAGTGTATTTTTTTTGCTGTCATCCTGGCTCCTTATCATCAGCAGAATCTCCTAACATATTCTATTCCTTTTTCAAATGGATATATCCCCCAAGTACCGCATCATATTCCCTGGGTTCAAACGGCATCATCCCGCCGCATGGGGAAAAGGTAATTTCAGAAAAATATACTGCCCCGTCTATTTCATACAAATCGATCCTGACAAATGGGATTCCTTTTGAAAGAATCCTTGCAATTTCTATCATTTTTTCATAATTGGCAGGAATCCGTGGGATTTTCGAAAAATGTTTGTAATCACTGCGCTGGAACGGTGCATCAGACAAATCCATATTATAAAATGATATCCGTGCTGTTGCATGGTCATCAAGTCCCGCGGATACATACAGGAACTTCGGTTCTCCATGAAAACAATAAAACTTGTAATCAATCAGCCCCCTGCCGTCACTGTCATGCATCATTTTCTCAACAACAATCCTTGGCCGGACATTTTTGTACGGGTATTCCCGGCTTGCATAATAATACTTTCTTTTCAGCGCCTGGTTGAGCTTCCTGCGCACTTTGGGCGTAAACTCCTGTCTTTTATGGCATAAAACAACACTTCCCGAATCATGCGTACATTTTATGACAAATTCCTTCGGCAACGCATCCGTATCGATGTCCGCTACATTTTCGTAGACTCCCAAAAGAGGAATCAGGTATTCCTTCCCAATTTTATCCGCAACATATTCCCGTACCTTGTATTTATCCACCATAATGGAATATTTTTTATCCCTGTTATGCAGTTTTAACCACTGTATTTTCTCATTAAATGTTTCAGGGTTCTCCAAATTCAGTTTTTTCCCTGTCCGAATCCTAAAAATAAACTTTAAATAAAGCTTGTCCGGAATGATGCTGCATATATTCGTAAACAGAATGTAAACGCTTTTAAAAAATGATAATTGCATTAATCGTATAATCATGTCCATTTCCTTTTATTCCATAAATCTGCACAGCCAATGCGCTATATCCCTGCTGCATATTTGTTCCATTTTCTCAGTATCAAACGGGGTATTGAGAAAATTCCCAAAGTCTTCCAACGAATCCATCCCATAAACAAAAATATTTCTCTTATCGTAAAAATCCTCATTTACAATATGAACATTATTGGTAACAAGCTTTCTCCTGTTGCACAAGGCGTCAAAAACGCGCAGCGTATAGCCGGACTGCCCTTCATCCGTGATGTCCAACAGTACTTTTCCGTCCAGTTCCTTCTGCAGCATCTCTTTAAACCTGAGAATTTTTTTGTATTTCCTATTTTTTAATGAAAGGTACCACTTCGGTGCGGCAAAATACAGGCTGCCTTTCAGCGGCACTGATCTGCTTAATGTTTCAACCATTCTTTCCGCATTCTGCATCCTCTGGTTTTTGTCCCTCCCCACAAAACTGATATCATATGATGGGTCATTTATGTCTTTCAAGTCATGGTACCAGCTCGGGCAAAAAAACTGGGAATTATATGTGTATTGATATTTCTGGGAATCGTCAAAATCAAATCCCCATATTTCATATCCCATATTCCGTATCTTTTCAATGTCCAACGACGCATGGTCATTAATTTTATTCCAATAATACAAGATGCACCGTTTGCCGGGATTGTGCTGCCTAATCCACTTTAGCAAAAACTCGTTCGCACCAGAGTCAAAAACGATGTTAATTTCTCCAAGATGAGCCATGTCGCGGCGAATCCATATCTTTTGCAATGGCAGATGATACTGAAACCACATCATTCGAATATAGGACAATATTTTGGAATGACTTCCCTTAAATGCCCACTTAATGTCAACATTCGGTTCATTTGTGTATTTCCATATTGAGCTAAACGCGGACGAGCATGTAATAATTGTATATGTCATTGGCTGCCTCTCAGTTTTTCATAGTTTATTTTTCAAGCAAGGCCAGGTATCTGCGGCTTATCCTTTCCCATTGAAAATTTGTCTCTACCTTTTTCAGTCCGCATTTACCCATTGTCTGCCTTAAATCTTCATCCACGCACATCCTTGTCAGCACATCCGCAAAAATGTCCAGTCCGGAAACAATCCCATTGTCCGTAACCAGCTCTTTGCTGCCCTCACAGGGGGTCATTACAACAGGAAGCCCGCACGCCATTGCTTCCAGGACAACATTGGGCATTCCTTCTGACAAAGACGGCAGAATAAATATATCCGAATTCTGATAATACTGCCGAACCTGTTCTTTATCTTTGCGTCCTTCAAACCTTACACATTCTGCAGCCTGTGCCTTTGCTGCCAATTCCTCGAGCCTTGACCTGTACGGACCATCACCGACAATTACCAGGAACACTTTTTTACCACATTTCTGCCACACTTCCCTTTGTATCTTTGGCATATCCGGAATGATAAATTGCAGTCCTTTCCCTTCTATCAGCCGCGAAACAAACAGAATTTTAATGTCCTTTTGACCCTGATTTTGATTTCCGGGAACAAAATACTCTGTATCTACGCCGTTTTCCACAATGGTTATCTCGTATTTGTCCTCAAATGCCTGTGCACGCCTGCATAACCCTTCACTGTTTGCAATCAGACCGTCCGCATTTTTCCATACTTTTTTAATCCATGGCGTAAGAATCTTATAAATATATTGGAACCTTTTTTGTGCTCCGGGAATGTCCCCGCCGCCAAAGCGGACAATATAAGAAAGACCATATTTGTTTTTGAGGTGCAGTGCAATCGGTCCGCTTGGAATGCCGAAAAACACCAGGCATTTGTCAAAATCAGCTGATTTCAACAATCCATCAGTAAATTTCCATGCACTTACAAAGTAAGTGAGCATTTCAAAAAAAACTGCTTTTTTCCTGATTGCTGCGTTTGCATTGCACCCTGAAAATCAACACACCGTCCACAGTCCTTTCCTCCCATGGCAGATTTCCATACTGTGCCGTGACAATCGTTACCTGATGCCCTGCCCGTGCGAATTCACGCGACAAAAAATAGCAGGCATTTGCCCCGCCTCCGCCAATTGGCGGGTATTCATGTGACAAAATTAATATTTTCATATTTTTGGATTTCCTTTTGCAATATTTCTGCTTCCACTTTCCTTGCGATTTAGAATATATGCACATATTAAGACTTCGCAAAATAACAATTTCGCGAAATCTATAAATATCCTTTGTACATTTTCAAAACAATTTGGCAGTCTTTGTTGCTTTTTCAAAAATTGCATATTATAATATCAAATATGTAAAAATAAAAATAAGTACAATTCATGCCATTTTCACTAGACGGCGTGGCTGTACAGTTACACAAACACTTCGAAGAATTGTTATTTTGCGAAATCTTTTAGTATTCACTCAACATGTAATTGACACCATAAAACAAATAAGGACTCTTACCATGAAAATATTAATCGTATCACACGAATATCCGCCTGTCGGCGGGGGCGGGGCAAATGCCTGCATGTATCTATCCAGGGAATACGCCAAGGCAGGCCATGATGTAACAATCGTCTCTGTCTGGTATGAGGGACTGCCAGAGACAGAAAACTGTGACGGCGTCCAAATCATTCGTATTCGGTCAAAAAGGAAATATAAGGAACACTGCGGCTTTTCAGAAATGGCAGACTATCTCTGTAAGGCATGGCCCATAATCAAACGCCTTGAAAAAGAACGGCGCTTTGATGTATGCCAGGTGTTTTTCGGTATTCCAAGCGGCCCTATTGGATATCTGCTAAAGAAAAAATATCAAATTCCTTACATCATCCGTTTTGGCGGAGGGGATATTCCGGGATTTCAGGACAGGTTCACCTTCCTATATAAATTGCTCGGTCCTTTTCTAAAAGTGATATGGAACAATGCGGATGCATTGATTGCCAACAGCAAGGGGCTCAAAAAACTTGCCCAGAATTTTTATGACAGACGGCAGATTGACATTATCTACAATGGCGTTGACACGACCAGATTTTACCCTCCCACCAAAGAAAAAAAGGATTCGGCAGACATCAATATTCTGTTTGTTTCCCGCCTGATTGAGCGGAAAGGGCTACAGTTTGTCATTCCGAAACTGCGGGAGATTCAGGAAAAATCACAGAAAAACATTTGCCTCGTCATTGTCGGCGACGGCCCGTACAGAAAGGAATTGGAAAAAGCTGCTGCGGAAAACGCGTGTACTGAACTGATACATTTCGAAGGGCAGAAGGACAAATCTGAACTGCTCCAATATTACCAGGCGGCAGATATCTTTATTCTCCCATCCAAGAAGGAAGGGATGCCAAATGTCGTGCTGGAAGCCATGGCATGCGGTCTGCCGATTATCATGACGCCCTGCGAGGGCAGTTCCGAACTGGTTGTTGACAATGGAATCATTGCCCCATTAGACACGTTTGCTGACAGCCTTGCAAAACTATGTGCCGACGACAATCTGCGAAAAATGATGGGACAGAACAGCCTGACTCATGTCGAAAAAATTTTCAAATGGGAAAGCATTGGCAAGCGATACATGAATGTTCTTGAAAAAAGCACTACAGAAAGGACTTTAAAATGATAAGTAAACTAATCAAAATATCCTGCATTAAGCGTTTCTATGTGTTTTTGACCAATCTGTGCAGCATTATTCCCGATGAACCTTACTTAAAAATCCTTTACAGAATCCGGACCGGCAAAAAATTAAACCTGAACCCACCAAAAACCTTTAACGAAAAATTACAATGGCTAAAAATACACAACCATGACGACAAGTACTCTGTCATGGTGGACAAATACCTTGTGCGGGAATATATTGCAGATAAAATAGGAAGCGACTATCTGATTCCGCTGATAGGTGTCTATGACAATTCCTACGACATCAACACGGACAAGCTGCCAGACGAGTTTGTCATCAAATGTACCCATGATTCGGGAAGTGTCATTTTATGCAGCTCCAGGCAGGAGCTGACAGACAGCGTGCGGAAAACGTTAAATAAGGCGCTGAAACGAAAATACTATTATGCAAACAGGGAATACCCTTACAAAAATGTCAAGCCGAGAATTATTATTGAAGAAATGATGCACAACCACGCCGATAACGGACTGGTAGATTACAAAATACACTGTTTTAATGGCAAGGCGCGCCTGATTCTTGCATGTGCGGACAGGGAAGCTGCAGACGGAATCAAGAAAGTGTTTTACGACGAGGCATGGAATAAGCTGGACCTGAAGCGCCCAGGCACCTCAAATGACTGCCATCTGGAACGTCCAAGAAATCTAGGTAAAATGATTGAACTGGCAGAACTGTTATCCCATGGCATTCCCTTTGTGAGGGTTGACTTTTATGAGATAAACGAAAAACTCTATTTTGGTGAACTGACATTTTTCCCCGGAAGCGGCATGGAACGTTTTGAACCAGACGAATATGATGCGGTTCTGGGTTCGTATTTGGATTTAGGAAAATGATTTTACCGTATTCTATACAGGAGAATTCTTTCATGCTCGACAAATGGAAAATGAAGTTAAAAAATGAACTGGTTTCAAATATTATATGGTCTTTTCTTGCCAAGGCATTTGCAATGGTTTTTTATTTTATTGCGGATGTATTTTATGCCAGGTATCTGGGAATTGACATGTATGCGGAATGGGTGTTTTTCTTTTCGGTAGCCAGTATGGCTTTCCACATCGGCTGGTTTGGCATCAATATATCCTCCAAAGTGCATATTACAAATAGCGACAATAAAGATTATTGTCTTGGCGCCGCCTTGGGAGTACGAATCTTTATCAGCAGTATTATTTTGCTTACAATTATTTTGGCTGCGCCTTTTCTCGCTGGCAGAATTGGCTACCCATGTCCATATCCAAATCTAAAAAAATTATTATATGTAATGGGTTTAATGGTTTTTTTCAACTCCTTTACGGAGTTTTTCAAACACTTTTATATTGGAACGCAAAAGTTAAAAAAACTATGTGCTACTACGTTTATTGAGTATTTTGCATATTGCATATTCTCAGTATTTTTTCTTTTTATAAATAATAATCCAACAAGCATCGCATACGGATACTGTATTGCTGGCGCAGTTATTTTAATCTGCAACATACTGACTATTCTCCATAATTATAACGGTCATTCAATCCTACAAGGAATAAGAGATCTACAGCTGCGAAAAAAAATCCTTAAATACGCAATTCCTTTGGTTCTTACATCAATTGGAAGTCTGGTGCTTATGGAGATGGATACTTTTATGTTGGGATTATTCGGCACCAAGCAGCAGGTTTCCATTTACTCTATCGCAAAACAGCTCGTCTCCAAGGCTACCAATGTAAATATGGCAATCTGGACAGGCACGGTGGCTTCGTTAGCAATGATAACAAAAGAGAACTTTTATGAGAAAAAAAATAAATTTAAAAAGGTAAGCCTGTTTAATAATGCTGTCTCTATTTTTATTTGTCTATGCTTTGCCCTATTTGGAGGAATTGCCATCAGACTCATATATGGAAAAGAATATATTGACGCTGGCAATGTGCTCTATTTATTGATTCCATATTACTTTTTGTCCTGTATGGCATCATTCTATGCAAATTTTCTGGATTTTATGGGATACGCAAAAATGCGGGCACTTTGGTATATATCCGTTATTGTGATAAATCTGACACTCAATTACCTGTTAATTCCAAAATACGGTGCCGTCGGAGCCGCTATCGCAACAATAGTATCCATACTTCCATATGTGAGCTACTGTGTATATGCCGTAAGAAAAATTTTTCAAGACAAGGATGATCTTTTTGCCATAAAATGATTTTTTTCAGACACTCCACAGCGAAGCAACCTGAGTATTTAATTGATAAGTATCCTCAGATGTTTGCGCATAAGATAAAGATATCTGTGCATCTTTCTATGCTTATGCCGCCTCAGCGCCTCTGAAGACAAACGCCACTGCATCCCTTCTTTCACCGCATCATCACAAGGACCACAAAAGCCGCAGGGTTTTCCTTTAACAGGACTATGACAAAACCATGTCAAGTTCATAATCTCCTCATAACCATTATTTACATAGAATTCTTGCATTTGCAATTTCGTGTAATCAACAAGGGGAAATCTGTAATTCTTAAATAAAAGGCATATATCAGGTGAAGAATTATCACAGTCCACCACATAATACTCCCCAATGCAGTTATCTGCCTTTCTTTTTAACTCTCCATATTTTTTAATTACCCCTATAGCCTTGTCATCATTATGTATAGACAATTCTATACCGGGATTTTTTAATGCACCCCCGTATTGTTTATTCGTGTATCTTCTATGCTTTGGCGCTTTATAGTCACATTTTCTGCCTTATCTGTTTCCTTATCCACCTTCATACTTTCCCTTATTCCCTTCTATATTATAATGATTTATTCTTCTCTATAATCACTGATTTCCTTCACACTGTATGACGAATCGACATGTGTGCCATAGTATGTCTTCACCAATATCTCGCTCATCAAACCAAACACAAACAGCAGCATTCCAATAATGATGAAAAATATGGTCAGCAACGGCGGAAAAATATTGTTGGACATTTTCCTTCCCTCACAGAACAGCACAATGGACCAGATTCCACACCCGCCACCCAGGAGTAGAAATACAAATCCCATGCC
>Ga0224747_10344_pt1 | contig 10027 bp, 8 predicted proteins | sample LIM_F_Water_Pos_FD_182999 | JGI IMG/M metagenome (GOLD analysis project Ga0224747, IMG submission 182999) | Enriched cells from gastrointestinal tract of the lab mouse from Pacific Northwest National Laboratory (PNNL), Richland, Washington... | ecosystem: Host-associated > Mammals > Digestive... | reverse complement strand
GGCGGCTCTGGAATACGGATTGTATGCAGGAAAATATCTGGCAATCTGCGGAATCATAGTATGTCTGATATCTGCTGTGTCTCTTCCGGTTACGGCAAGAATCTTTACCTGTCTCAGAAGCGGAGAAAACCGGTTCGCGAAGAAGGTTTTTCAGAGCGGAGTACACATCTGTCTGATACATGGAATTTTCAGTTCCGTATTCCTGGCTTTTATGGGAGAACAGCTGGCAGGGCTTCTGTGTCCTGAAAATGAAGGACTTGTGCAGAAGATGTTTGCAGGCGGGTCGACGCTGGTGCTGTTCACGGCACTGGCCTGCTATTTTGGCCGTTTTCTGCAGATTACGGGGAAGAAGTATCTGGTGCTGGGAGCCGTGGGAACGGGAGATATCATCTTTATCATTTTTTCGCTGGTTTTGCTTCGAGTGAGCAAAGCGGGTATCCTGGCCCTTGTATATGGAGGAATGGCCGGAATGGCAGTGCTCTGTGTTGTGTTGGGGTTGTTTGCTTACAGGCAGCTGCGGACACAGGCCGACTGGCTCGGCATCCTGATTGTTCCCCTGGGAGCAGGAGGTGCATCAGGACTGGTCAGCATGCTTCTGGGCAGAACTCTGTCCCCCTACCTGGGCAGTCTCGGGACGCTGCTGACAGGTTTTGCGGTCAGCACAGTTATATACTGGATACTTTTGCTGGTGCTTCGCAACTTTAAGGAACATGAACTGGAAGCAATTCCGGGGGGGACGCCTGATTGAAAAGGCAGGACAATTGTTCCATATTTTTTGATATTTACCTGTATAAACGAATATAAAAAAGCTGATACTACGATGGAAGGAAACTCCAAAGTATAAGGAAAGATACAATTCCTGTCGGAAATTGTTGTGGGGGTTGGCATGAAAATCCTGAAAGGTATCAGCTTATTTGTTTTATGTCCCTTATTGTTACTGGGGCTTGGGTTCTATGCGGGTGTGGAATCTTCTCATTTTTTTAATCCCGGAGATCAGAGCGGGGAAAGCAGCTCTGCGGGAGAACCGGTTTCGGAGCAGACAGTTCCGACGGGGCCGGAGGAGCAGGAATCCGGGGAACCGGAATCCATGATGGATGACAGTTTTGATTATGGAATTGTGTCAGAAGAAAGCGGGGAAGAAGCGGAGGCAGAAGAAGTTCTGCTTTTTCCTGAGACACTCTGCGTGGACACGGAGTACGTTCTGGAGGAAACGGATATCCTCAACCATACGGTGGTGGAAACGATCTGGCGGCTGCCGGATAAATATGTGGGGATGAACAGAGAACAGTTTCTTCAGGCCATGGAAGTATATGAGGCGTTTCCGCCCCTGACCGAAATGGAGCGCGGATTTGTAAGTCTGGAGGTCCTTGCTTTTTCCAGAGAGCGTGTTGTAGTACAGATGAATTATAAATTTGTGCAGCCAAGCAGCAGTTTTTATCTGGCGGTTTATGACAATAATGTGATTGTCTATCTGGAGGATATGAAGACTGTATATATTGAGACGGATATCCGGCTGGACACGCTGCCGGAAAAGCTTCAGCAGGATATCATGGAAATGATGTGGATAGAGAACGAAGAAAAATTGTACAGCTTTCTGGAGAATTACTCCAGCTGAAGACATTTACCTGAGGAGACGGATATGGGATATTCGGTTGGAATTATCGGCGGAGGGGCCGCCGGATTGACGGCGGCCATTGCGGCGGCAGGCAGGGGCGCGCAGGTTACGCTGATAGAGAGAAACGACAGACCGGGAAAGAAGCTTTTGGCTACCGGAAACGGAAAGTGTAATCTGGGGAATGAGAATCTGAGTCTGGACAAGTATTACACAGGGCATCCGGATTTCCTGGAGGGCTGTCTGAAACGTTTCGGCACAGCGGAGACAAAGGCTTTTTTCACAGGAATCGGCCTGATGCTGAAAAGTAAAAACGGATATTTGTATCCCGTAAGTGAGCAGGCTTCCGCGGTGCTGGATGTGCTGCGCTATGAGGCAAAGGCTCTGGGAGTCACATTTGTCACTGGATGTAAAGCGGAAGAAATTGAGATATCTCCCGGAGACAGAAAATGTGTGCGGGGAGGCGGAGAAATTTTTTCCTTTGACCGTGTCATTCTTGCCTGCGGAGGAAGCGCTGCGCCTAAGACTGGGTCTGACGGCAGCGGTTATCTGCTGGCGCAACGGCTGGGGCACAGCATCATTCCCACGGTTCCGGCACTTGTGCAGCTGAAATGCAGAGAAAACTATCTGAAATCGGTGTCCGGAGTCAGGACAGATGCTTTGGTGACTGTGTTACGGCGGGGAAAAGTACAGGCACGGGAAAGAGGAGAACTGCAGCTGACGGATTACGGCGTATCCGGAATTCCTGTGTTTCAGCTCAGCCGGGTGGTAAATTACATATTAAAGGAAGAACGGGAAGTGGAGCTGGTCATTGATTTCCTGCCGGACGAAACCCGGGAATCTTTTGAGACTGTCTGCGGGGACAGAGCTTTCTTACAGAAGAATCGAACAGTGGAAGAATTTTTCACGGGAATGCTTCACAAGAAACTGATGATGCTTTTTATCCGGCTGGCAGGGCTGAAGGCCACGGAACCTGTGGCGGCCGCAGACAGGAAAAAAGTGCGCCGGGTCTATGAGCTTTGCAGACACTGGAAGCTTCAGGTGACGGGGAGCAACTCTTATGACAACGCGCAGGTATGCGCCGGGGGAGTGCCGCTGGACGAGTTGACGGAGCAGCTGGAATCGAAAAAGGCATCCGGGATTTATCTGGCCGGAGAGATGCTGGATGTGGACGGAAAATGCGGGGGATATAATCTGCAGTGGGCCTGGTGCAGCGGATATCTGGCGGGAAGCGCCGCCGCAGGTGATGACAGGCGCATGGAAAAGGATATGCGGGAAAACGAGGGGACAGATTCATGCTCAGAGTCAATCAGATAAAGATACGGCCAGGACATTCGGAGACAGCCCTGCGAAAAAAAGCGGCGGGGATATTACGGATTCCCGAGTCGGATATTGTGGGAATGGAGATTGTCCGAAGGTCGATAGATGCCAGGAAGAAGCCGGAAATCTTTTATACTTATACACTGGATGTGGCGGTCAGAAGCGAAGATAAAGTATTGCGCGGATTCCGGGGAAAAGAAAATCAGGTGTGCAGAGCGCCGAAATTCATTTACAGGTTTCCCGGGAAAGCCTGTGCGCCTGTGCGCTTTCCTGAGGCACAGACCTGTCCTCCTGTGATTGTAGGGACAGGTCCCGCCGGACTGTTCTGCGGTTATTTTCTCGCGTTGCACGGTTACCGTCCCGTTCTTCTGGAACGGGGTAAATGTGTGGAGGAGCGGCAGCGGGATGTGGAGGCCTTCTGGGCCGGCGGGAAATTAAATCCGGATTCCAATGTGCAGTTTGGGGAAGGCGGGGCAGGCGCTTTTTCTGACGGAAAGCTGAATACCCTGGTAAAGGACAGAGAAGGCAGAATCCGGATTGTACTGGAGACACTTGTGAAGTTCGGCGCCGAAAAAAAGATTCTCTATGAAGCAAAACCACATGTGGGGACGGATGTGCTCTGCAATGTGGTCAGGGCTATGCGGGAAGAAATCGTCCGCCTGGGCGGACAGGTACATTTTGAAAGCCCAATGACAGATATCTGTGTGGAACAGGGGCGTGTGACAGGCGTCATTCTGGAAAACGGGGAGAAGTTGACCTGTGGGCCGCTGGTTCTGGCCATCGGTCACAGTGCGAGAGATACCTTTTTCATGCTTTATGACAAAAATGTTCCCATGGAGGCGAAAGCCTTTGCCGTTGGACTCAGAGCGGAACACCCTCAGGCTGTGATTAATCTGAGTCAGTATGCTGTGGCAGCGCCGGGGGAACTGGGAGCGGCGCCTTATAAGGTGGCAGCAAAAGCCGGGAACGGCAGAGGCGTGTATTCTTTCTGCATGTGTCCGGGCGGCTATGTGGTGAATGCTTCCTCCGAAGAGGGCCGGCTGGCGGTGAATGGAATGAGCTATAGCGGACGTGACGGTGAAAATGCCAACAGCGCCATTATTGTGACGGTGACACCTGAGGATTTCGGCGCCGAAGGACCGCTGGCGGGAATCGCATTTCAGAGACAGCTGGAGGAAAAAGCGTATGCCCTGGGACAGGGGAAAATTCCGGTACAGCGATATTCAGATTTTAAGCGTCAGGTAGAGGGAAGAAATGAAAAAGCGGATGTTACACACCCCAATTGCACAGAAAGAATAGAAAAGCACAGAACAGAGGAAGTGATGCCTCAGAGCAGGGGACTGTACCAATGGGCAGATGTAAGCCGCATTCTCCCGGAATTCTGTAATCAGGCAATCATAGATGGTATGGAAGCTTTCGGCAGACAGATTACAGGATTCAACAGGCCGGATGTCTGTCTGTCAGGAGTGGAAAGCAGGACGTCTTCCCCGGTGAGAATCCTGCGGGACGACACCCTGCAGTCAGAGATCAGAGGTCTATATCCCTGCGGGGAGGGTGCCGGATATGCAGGAGGAATTGTCTCTGCCGCCGCGGACGGTATACGGGTGGCAGAGGCTGTTGCGGGAGAATTGTCCGGAAGCTGAAGTTTACCCTGCCAAAAGGACAGCGGCTTTTTTATAAAAAGAAACGGGGACAATATTATGAATATGGATGAAAGAATTGCGCGGATTAACGAGTTGTATCATAAATCTCAGGAAGAGGGATTGAATGAAGCGGAAAAAGAGGAGCAGGCGATTCTGCGGAAGGAATATGTGGCCAGTATCCGGGCAAACCTGCGGGGGCAGCTGAATAACCTTACCATTGAACGGCCTGATGGATCCAGAGAAAATCTTGGTGAAAAATATGGAAGACGGAATAAAGAGGAATAAAAGGGAAATCCGAAAAGAGGTTTTAAACAGCAGAGATAATCTGAGCAAACAGGAGCGTGAGAAAGCTTCTCTTTTGCTGACGGAGAGAATTCTGGGACATCAGTGGTTTTACCGGGCGGAACAGATTCTGTGCTTTGTCAGTTATGGAAGTGAGATCAGCACCCGGGGAATTCTGGAGGAGGCGCTGAAGGCAGGTAAAAAAGTGTATGTGCCGAAGGTACTTTCCGGGAAGAAGCATCCGGAAATGTGCTTTTACCGGATTACCGGTCTGACAGAGCTTGAAACAGGCTATCGGGGAATTCCGGAGCCCGCGGGAGACTCCGAAGAATATGTGTATTCGCAGGAAGAGGCAGAACGGACGCTGCTGCTTATGCCCGGTGTGGCCTTTGACAGGTATCGAAACAGAATTGGATATGGCAAAGGGTTTTATGACAGATTTCTGGAGGATAAGCCCAGGCTGCAGCAGCGCGCGATAGCGGTTGGATATCGCTGTCAGATGACAGATACATTGCCGGCAGAGAAGACAGATATAAGACCGTATCAGGTGATTTGTGTGTAAGTGACAGTCAGGTGAGATAATTGACTACAGGAACAGATTGGATTATAATAGGTCTGTTTATAAGAGGAAAAAGGAAGGCTGATAAGAATGACGCTTTATGAGGCACAAAAAGGCCGAAGCTATTGCATTGAAGGACTGTATGTGGAGCCGGCCATCACCAGACGGCTCCAGGCGCTGGGCCTGAATGACGGAACAATTGTGAATATACTGAACAGGAAAAAGCACGGTGCGCTGATTGTACAGGTACGGGGTACCCGGCTTGCTCTGGGAAAGCATATCTCGTCCAGTATCGAAATCAGCGATGCCGGCGGGAATAAGGAAGCAGAAGGAGGCCGGAACTCGTGAACCGCAATACAAATGATAAAGTAAAGAGACAGATTAATGTTGCCTGTATCGGTAATCCTAATTGCGGCAAGACCACATTGTTCAACGCATTGACCGGTTCCCGGCTCAAGGTGGCGAACTGGCCGGGCGTCACAGTGGAACGTGTGGAAGGAACCACCAGCTATGAGGATGCGGAAATCACACTGATAGATACTCCGGGGATTTATTCGCTGACTTGCTACACCATTGAGGAAAAAGTTACGAGACAGTGTGCCATGGATGACGATATCGATGCCATTATCAACGTGGTGGATGCCTCCTCCCTGGAGCGCAACCTTTACCTGACACTGCAGCTTCTGGAGCTTGGAAAACCCATTGTGCTGGCGTTGAACATGATGGATGTGGTGGAAGAACGGGGAATGGAGCTTGACATGCATCGTCTGCCTGAAATGCTGGGAGATATTCCTGTGGTTCCTGTATCTGCGGCCAGACGCACAGGGCTTGACATTTTGCTTCATGCGGTGATTCACCACTGTGAGGAAGGGATGGAGGATTATATACTGGATTATCCTCCGGAGATAGAAGAGAAAATTACCACGCTGGAAACCATAATGCAGGAGAATTATCCCAGTCATTCTTCCGCCCGCTGGCATGCCATCAAACTTCTGGAAGACGATGAGGAGGTAAAAAAGGAACACCCCATTTCTGTGGTTCATGTGGTGGACAGAAGTTACGAGAAGGAAATTATTCAGTGCAAATATACATATATTGAGAAAGTGGTAAAGGAAATTCTGTTTTATAAGAATAAAAAAGCTGCTTCCACGGACAGAATTGACAGACTGCTGACCCATCCGGTATGGGGGATTCCAATCTTTCTGCTGATTATGTGTTTTGTCTTTTTCCTTACTTTTACAGTGGGAGATATGCTGAAGGACATTTTTGAAATCGGTCTTGACTCTGTGTCCGGCGGCGCTGCCGCTCTGCTGGAAAGTCTGAAAGTGACCGATTGGCTGAAGTCGCTGATGGTGGATGGCATTATAACAGGTGTGGGCGGAATTCTCACTTTTATCCCCAACATTTTCATTCTGTTCCTGGCGCTGGCGATTCTGGAGGACAGCGGTTATATGGCAAGGGTCGCCTATGTGATGGATTCTGTTATGGGGAAAGTAGGTCTCTCAGGAAAAGCCTTTCTGCCTATGATACTGGGGTTTGGCTGTACGGTGCCTGCCATTATGGCCGCAAGGGCACTGGAGACAGAGCATGACCGCCGCAGGACCATGCTGGTGACGCCGTTTATGTCCTGTTCTGCCAGACTGCCGGTGTATGTGCTGCTTTCCGACATGTTTTTTCCGAATACAGCGGCGCTGACAGCGTTTTCCATGTATGTGGCGGGAATGGTGACTGCCATTCTTGCAGCGCTTGTGGCGAACCGCCTGGAAAAGGGGAAAATCAACGATTCTCTTCTGATAGAGCTGCCGGAGTATAAGAGACCCAATGCCAGAACCATTCGAATCTATGTCTGGAATAAGCTGAAGGATTATCTCACGAAAGCCGGGACAACGATTTTTATCGCATCCATAGTGATCTGGTTTGTACTGAATTTCGGCATAACAGGCATTGTGGAGAATCCGGCGGACAGCTTCGGCGCAATGCTGGGACGGGTGCTGGTGCCTGTGCTTGCTCCGGCGGGACTTGGCATGTGGCAGATTGCCGTGGCGCTGCTTTCGGGAATCTCGGCTAAGGAAGTGGTAGTATCCAGCTTTTCCGTATTGTTCGGGGTGGCAAATGCCAATTCCGACACAGGTGTGGCAGCTATTGTGGAGAATATTCACAAAATCAATCCGGCATTCGGTCCTTTGAATGCCTACTGTCTGATGCTGTTCTGCCTTTAATATGTAATTTACCACCCGGCTGAGCTGAAACACAGGAATTCCGGATACGCCGTAATCCGTCAGCTGCAGTTCTCCTCTTTCCCGTGCCTGTACTTTTCCCCGCCGTAACACAGTCACCAAAGCATCTGTCCTGACTCCGGACACCGATTTCAGATAGTTTTCTCTGCATTTCAGCTGCACAAGTGCCGGAACCGTGGGAATGATGCTGTGCCCCAGCCGTTGCGCCAGCAGATAACCGCTGCCGTCAGACCCAGTCTTAGGCGCAGCGCTTCCTCCGCAGGCAAGAATGACACGGTCAAAGGAAAAAATTTCTCCGCCTCCCCGCACACATTTTCTGTCTCCGGGAGATATCTCAATTTCTTCCGCTTTACATCCAGTGACAAATGTGACTCCCAGAGCCTTTGCCTCATAGCGCAGCACATCCAGCACCGCGGAAGCCTGCTCACTTACGGGATACAAATATCCGTTTTTACTTTTCAGCATCAGGCCGATTCCTGTGAAAAAAGCCTTTGTCTCCGCTGTGCCGAAACGTTTCAGACAGCCCTCCAGGAAATCCGGATGCCCTGTGTAATACTTGTCCAGACTCAGATTCTCATTCCCCAGATTACACTTTCCGTTTCCGGTAGCCAAAAGCTTCTTTCCCGGTCTGTCGTTTCTCTCTATCAGCGTAACCTGCGCGCCCCTGCCTGCCGCCGCAATGGCCGCCGTCAATCCGGCGGCCCCTCCGCCGATAATTCCAACCGAATATCCCATATCCGTCTCCTCAGGTAAATGTCTTCAGCTGGAGTAATTCTCCAGAAAGCTGTACAATTTTTCTTCGTTCTCTATCCACATCATTTCCATGATATCCTGCTGAAGCTTTTCCGGCAGCGTGTCCAGCCGGATATCCGTCTCAATATATACAGTCTTCATATCCTCCAGATAGACAATCACATTATTGTCATAAACCGCCAGATAAAAACTGCTGCTTGGCTGCACAAATTTATAATTCATCTGTACTACAACACGCTCTCTGGAAAAAGCAAGGACCTCCAGACTTACAAATCCGCGCTCCATTTCGGTCAGGGGCGGAAACGCCTCATATACTTCCATGGCCTGAAGAAACTGTTCTCTGTTCATCCCCACATATTTATCCGGCAGCCGCCAGATCGTTTCCACCACCGTATGGTTGAGGATATCCGTTTCCTCCAGAACGTACTCCGTGTCCACGCAGAGTGTCTCAGGAAAAAGCAGAACTTCTTCTGCCTCCGCTTCTTCCCCGCTTTCTTCTGACACAATTCCATAATCAAAACTGTCATCCATCATGGATTCCGGTTCCCCGGATTCCTGCTCCTCCGGCCCCGTCGGAACTGTCTGCTCCGAAACCGGTTCTCCCGCAGAGCTGCTTTCCCCGCTCTGATCTCCGGGATTAAAAAAATGAGAAGATTCCACACCCGCATAGAACCCAAGCCCCAGTAACAATAAGGGACATAAAACAAATAAGCTGATACCTTTCAGGATTTTCATGCCAACCCCCACAACAATTTCCGACAGGAATTGTATCTTTCCTTATACTTTGGAGTTTCCTTCCATCGTAGTATCAGCTTTTTTATATTCGTTTATACAGGTAAATATCAAAAAATATGGAACAATTGTCCTGCCTTTTCAATCAGGCGTCCCCCCCGGAATTGCTTCCAGTTCATGTTCCTTAAAGTTGCGAAGCACCAGCAAAAGTATCCAGTATATAACTGTGCTGACCGCAAAACCTGTCAGCAGCGTCCCGAGACTGCCCAGGTAGGGGGACAGAGTTCTGCCCAGAAGCATGCTGACCAGTCCTGATGCACCTCCTGCTCCCAGGGGAACAATCAGGATGCCGAGCCAGTCGGCCTGTGTCCGCAGCTGCCTGTAAGCAAACAACCCCAACACAACACAGAGCACTGCCATTCCGGCCATTCCTCCATATACAAGGGCCAGGATACCCGCTTTGCTCACTCGAAGCAAAACCAGCGAAAAAATGATAAAGATGATATCTCCCGTTCCCACGGCTCCCAGCACCAGATACTTCTTCCCCGTAATCTGCAGAAAACGGCCAAAATAGCAGGCCAGTGCCGTGAACAGCACCAGCGTCGACCCGCCTGCAAACATCTTCTGCACAAGTCCTTCATTTTCAGGACACAGAAGCCCTGCCAGCTGTTCTCCCATAAAAGCCAGGAATACGGAACTGAAAATTCCATGTATCAGACAGATGTGTACTCCGCTCTGAAAAACCTTCTTCGCGAACCGGTTTTCTCCGCTTCTGAGACAGGTAAAGATTCTTGCCGTAACCGGAAGAGACACAGCAGATATCAGACATACTATGATTCCGCAGATTGCCAGATATTTTCCTGCATACAATCCGTATTCCAGAGCCGCC
>Ga0224747_10341_pt1 | contig 10071 bp, 10 predicted proteins | sample LIM_F_Water_Pos_FD_182999 | JGI IMG/M metagenome (GOLD analysis project Ga0224747, IMG submission 182999) | Enriched cells from gastrointestinal tract of the lab mouse from Pacific Northwest National Laboratory (PNNL), Richland, Washington... | ecosystem: Host-associated > Mammals > Digestive... | reverse complement strand
TCTTACGACGCCAATGTTAATGGATTTTATGGCAAGGTAGATGATGCCGCGCTAGGATTCTGTAATTCGTTGATCGTCAGAATAGAAAACTATCTTTCCTCTTCAGAAATGAGGTGCTTATTTTCTGAAGACGGCGAAGATGTATGTGAAATCATCAAAAGGTTTATCGATGACCCAAAACAGAATGCGCTTTTACTGTCGTTTGAACGCGTCAGTTTTAAATATAATACGCGCGAGATATTACTGAATACAATCGGTCGATACCTGCTGAATTTAGCACGAGAAGAAGCATTCAAAGAATGCCCGCTCATTTGCTTCCTGGATGAAGCTCATCAATTCGTGGGACGCTCTATAGGTGATGATACCAACCGTATCTCACTGGATGCTTTTGGATTGATTGCAAAAGAAGGCAGAAAATTTGGTCTAACGGCTGCTATTGCCACACAGCGACCGAGAGACGTCCCGACCGACGTTCTAAGCCAGTTGGGAACTCTTTTTGTACACCGCCTAACCAATGATCGCGACCGGGAGACAATTGAAAGAGCATGCGGCGATCTAGATCGTGATGCGGCAGCGTTCATTCCATCGTTGGCGCAAGGTGAGGCAATCATTGTCGGGCCCGATCTTCCTGCACCGTTACCAGTGATTATAACTCATCCCGAAAAGGCTCAGCAGCCAGAATCGAAGGGCCCAGATTATCAGCAATATTGGGGATAGCTCCGCTTGAGAGCAGACAAAGATATATAGTCTGCCGTGTGAAATCACATTGACGACTAGTTCCCTTGTTGTAAGTTAGAAAACGCAACTTGAACGCGAAGGGGGATTTTATGCGTAAACTGATGCTTGGGGTGATACTGTTTGTTTTTTCGGCCGGAGTGGCCTTGGCACATAGCGGCGGAACAGACGCCAACGGATGCCACACTAATCATAAAACGGGTGGCTATCACTGCCATTGATAAGCAAAATGAATGACGCAATTATCTCGTTTACTGAGTATTTGCGTCATTCAATCAATATTTTCTTTTTGAAACTCAATAAAACAAAATTGCTCAACACAATCAGTTTACTCACTCTGCAGCGTCATAAAACAATTCAAATAAACTAGTTTATAACGACGGTACACCTTAAGGATAAGGTAATTACAACCGTTCGCGTCTCGACGCAGTTGCCAGCTAATCCTATTCTAGACACGTCGATATCAGGAAGTCGGTGAACAGGAATGGGTTTTCAACTCATCAACCAGTTTCTGAAAGGTGCAATCTTCACTGCGCTTGCCTTGGCTATTGCCTTGCTTCAGCCATCGTATGCATCTGCTATGTACGTTGATATTAAGTCGAGCTATGAAACTATAGCGCCTGAGCCTGATAATACTCACCAACACTGCCATGCAGATTGCACAGATCTCCCTTCCAGCAAACATTCTGCCTATCTTTCACATGAGGTTCCCTCACAGGCAAGATTGATTAGTTTCAGGTCTGATCCTCCTTGCCACGCGGTCAATAGCGCCGAGCCGACCGTAACGTTGTCGAAAACCATATTTAGGCTAAAACGTCCTCCGCGAGCCTAGACTGTTGTCAGTTTGAACCAGTTCAAAAGACACTTTCAAAGGCACTCCCATGTTCCGACTATCTCTATTGATCGGGCATCTTGCATTGGTATGCGCTGCTCATCCGCCGACTTTTGTCCGTTTTTCAGACAGATCCTCCTTCGAACAAGTTCCACGACAGAATTTTCACGCCATAGGAGTGCAACCATGAAGATTGCACTTTTAGGCCAATTCGGATCCGGCAATTCCGGCAACGACGGTTCGCTGGAAGCAATGATTGACATTTTGCAGTCTCGAATCCCTGACGTAGAATTACATTCGATATGCGCCAATCCCCGTGCCGTTGCTGATCGCTACGGCATCGAAGCGAGTTGGCACGGGCGCTTGGTCCTGCAAAATTCACTCCTTTGTAAACTCAGCAAACTACTCGGGGACGTCCCCCGGAACGTTTTGAGTGTTTTCCAAATGATGAGAACGTTGAAAGGCGTACGATGGCTCGTCGTTCCAGGAACGGGAATACTTGATGACTTTCAGGATACAGCCTTTGGGTGGCCATTCGTGGTCTTCCGATGGTGCCTCATTGCACGGCTACTTCGCGTTAAAATCGCATTCGTAAGCATCGGTGCTGGCCCGCTACATCATCCTTTCAGCCGACGGTTTGCCAGATCAGCGTTGAAAGGGGCTTCCTATCGAAGCTATCGCGATGAATTTACGAAGAATTTTCTCGGATCAATCGGCGTTGAAGTAAAGGGCGATTTTGTCTTTCCGGACATTGCATTTAACTTGCCGCGTCCACCGATGCATCAGATCGACAGCACAGCGCATAAGACGGTAGGCGTAGGCGTAATGAACTATCGAGGCTGGACAAAAAACGACCCAAACGCAGAGCTAATCTATAAAACTTATCAAGAAAAGCTGTCTCGGTTCATCATTTATCTGATTGATCGGGGATTTCGAGTGCGTCTTCTGACTGGTGATATTGGCGATCAAGTAGCCGTCTCAGAAATGGCCCAGAAAGTCCGTGGCTCGATGAGTAAGGATGACACCGATAAAGGCGCGGTCATTTTCGAAGAGACAACTGATCTGCATCAACTGATGCAGCAGATTGAGCAAACCGACATGGTTGTCGCGTCGCGTTACCATAATATTGTCTGCGCTTTGAAAATGGGAAAGCCCCTTATCTCAATAGGCTACAATGACAAGAACGATTATCTGATGGCGGAATTCAATCAGATACCATTCTGCCAGCGTATCGAAACACTCGATTTGGATCGGCTGCAGGGACAATTCGAGAGGCTTCTTCAAAACTATTTTTTGATTAAATCGGAGATCAAAGCTGCCAACGTGGGCATTAGCATTCGAAGCAATGAACAGAACCACATTCTTCTGGAGAAAATTAACGCGCTCACACCCGTATCTTCAGAAAATGCAATGCTGGCGAGGACACGCTAATCCTGGGAAAACGGCCTCATCAGTGGGTCGAAACCCTCTTGATGAGGCCATCGGATCAACAATCCCGGCTCGGAATGATCAGCATGCCTGTCGAAGATCATCAATGGCTTCAGACATACACAAGAAGCGTTTGACGCTGTTGATCACATCACTTGCTTCAGATCTGAATATTCCCCGTTCGTCTTTAACGTCACGGTTACGTCATTGTCTGTCCTGTTGCGCCAGAACCAGCCGTGATTGCCAGTGAAAGCGGCTTCGAGAACACCGGAATCTTCTCCGACACCTCTGCCTTTTTCATAGGAGACCTTATTTCCGTTTCCGTCGCCATGTGTATCGAAGTTCACGACTGCGCCATTTGCCGTCCAGGCAAAATCGACTTTGTCGCCTTCCTCCATGACAAGCTTTACTTCAATCCCTTTCCCCGGTGACAATGTGAAGGATACCTCGTCCGTTCGGACAGGCGGCACGGAAGGAACTGCGGCAGTTGTTTCTGCTGAATCGACGTTGCCAAACCTCTCTCTGGTCGGTGCCGGATCAGTCGCCGCTGGCTTTGCTTGTTCAGGCAGCGAGGATGTGCGCTGTGGTTCAGCAGCGGGCGTTCCGTCCATCGAGGCGGCGATCATCATTTCGATGCGATCCAGGCGTTGAGATATAACCTTAATCTCGCCATTGGCGGCTTCAGCAGTTTCGCCATCAGACTGGGCGGCGGCAGCATCGTCAGCTGCTTCTTTCGCCAGCTGGGTCTTAATTTCACCCATTTCCGTCAACCCCAGGACGCGTCCCACGCCAAGCGGATCAATCGCGTACTCGGAAGGCAATACCACCGTGACCAGGATAGCGATTGCGCTCAGTCCAGCAAGAAATGTTGAGCGCTTTAGTTGGGCCGATGTCGGTAGGTCAGCCCGGTTTGGAAGATCAGTATTATACATTGAAAGCTCCTCAGGCAGCTACGAACAGTCCGGCCAGCTGATATCCGATCAGCACGAATCCGGCGCACATCATCATTACATTTGCGGTATAGGCGTATTTCCAGAAGCTACGCGTGCCGCGCCAATATCCCATCACGATGAGGATCATGCTGAGAGCCAGCAATTGTCCGATTTCCACCCCGACATTGAAGGCGAGCAAGTTCGGAACGAGGCCGTCAGGAGAGATATTGTACTCGATGATCTTGGTTGAGAGGCCGAAGCCGTGGAAGAAACCGAAAATAAGGGTGGCAACCTTGGTATTCGGCTGAAACCCGAGCCAACGCTGAAAAGCACCCATATTATCGAGCGCTTTATAAACCACGGACAATCCGATGATGGCGTCGATAATGTAGCTGTTGATTCCAATGTTAAAGTATACGCCGAGCAACATCGTGGTCGAATGACCAATGGCAAAGAGACTTACATAAATACCGATATGCTTCAGTCGGTACAGGAAGAAAATGACGCCGAACAGGAACAGGATATGATCGTAGCCAGTCACCATGTGCTTGGCACCGAGATAGATAAACGGCAGGATGTTGACGCCGCTTATTTCCTGAATATAGCCCTTGTCACCTTCTGCCACAGCGTGTGCGAAAGAACTGACTACGCCTGCGCAAAGCAGCAGGGTCGTTAAAAATGGCAGAAGCCATGGTCTTTGCCAAAACGTGGCAAAGAACCCATTTCGGGTTTCCGAATGGTGCATTGTGAACTCCAGAGTCCAATAATCGTGAAATTGCCGCCCGAGCGGCGCTTCAAGCGATTCAGATGGATCTGGGCGGACGCTCCAAAATCGGGCGATTGTCTATGATGCCACGATCAGCCAATGACAGGAGCCATCGCTGGCCGCCATCAATAAAGCCGATCATTGGGCGCTCTAGAAATGCAGGAACTTCATGGGAATGATCAGGACTATGTCCGTGACTGTGACCAACGTGTCCCTCGGATGAAGAAACATCATCATGCAGATGTTCGTTCGAAAAGGCTTCCGAGTGCATATCGTGATGGCGAGGGGATTCCGTCGCGAGCTCAATGGATCGTGTCGAATCTACCGCTGATCCCATGCTTACAGTCGAAAAGACGAGCGCAATCACAACCGCGATAGCAGCTGCAATAGAACAGACATGTCTCGTCAATCCGATCAACATGTCCCCTTCATAGTCACCAATTCGTTAATCGTCCATTATCTGGCGGCCAGATTCTGATTGTTATATCCCCTCCTGGGGGATAGGATCGATTCCATGAGCGAACATACCCACAGCCACGAAACCCATCCTGAGATCATAAAGCGCCTGAAGCGCGCCAACGGTCATCTGAAAAGTGTCATTGAGATGATCGAAGCTGGTCGCCCCTGTCTTGACCTTGCCCAGCAGTTGCATGCTGTCGAGAAAGCAATCAGTCAGGCAAAGCGGACACTCATTCAGGACCATCTGGATCATTGTCTGGAAGACGTCGTTGGGCCACTCGAAAAGGACCAACGCAAATCCATCGATGAATTCAAAGAAATCACACGCTATTTGTGAGCCAAATTCATGCCTTCCTTCGCAGAACTGTTACAGCAAGGCTCCGGCCATGCATGGCTCTTCATTCCCAGCGCTATCCTCCTGGGTGCATTGCACGGTCTTGAGCCCGGCCATTCCAAAACGATGATGGCCGCTTTTATCGTGGCGGTGCGCGGTACCGTTCTGCAGGCCGTTCTTCTTGGCCTGGCCGCAACCGCTTCACACACCGTTGTCGTGTGGGGTATCGCACTTAGCGGTATGTACATCTGGCAAGGTGTCGATGCAGAAACGTTCGAACCCTATTTCCAACTCGCCTCGGCGGCTATCATCATTTTTATCGCGCTCTGGATGTTCTGGCGAACCTGGACTGACCAGAAAAGAGCCAGACAGGCGTCCGGGCACGATCATGACCATCACAATCACGGCCACAGCGAAACGCGAGAAATAGATACGGGCCACGGTCTCATCAGCGTGGAGATCTTCGAAGAAGGCGTCCCGCCTCGCTGGCGCATAGGATCCGTTCGAGGTCATAAATGGGTTGCCGACGAGGTGACGCTTGAAACCGAACGCCCTGACGGAACGCGTCAGACATTCTTTTTTGTCGACAGGGATCATTACATCGAATCTTCGGACGAGATTCCTGAACCGCACGAGTTCATGGTCCGGCTGGAACTGACGCATGATCAGCATACGCACGCGTACGATCTGTCATTTTTCGAAGATCATGATCATGATCATGACCATGACCATATGCATGAAGAACTGCGCGGCCTTGATGTGACTAGCGGTGATTATCAGGACGCCCACGAATTGGCCCATGCGAACGATATCAGGCGAAAATTCGCAGACCGGAACGTGACAACGTGGCAGATTGTCCTGTTCGGCCTGACAGGTGGCCTCATTCCCTGCCCAGCCGCAATCACGATCCTGTTGCTTTGCCTTCAGCTCAAGGAATTCACCCTCGGATTCACGCTCGTACTCTGCTTCTCCATCGGGCTAGCAATCACACTTGTAACAGTGGGTGCCGTTGCCGCACTCAGTGTCCGCCACGCTACCAAGCGCTGGAGCTGGTTCTCGACGGTTGCGCGGAAAGCTCCTTACTTCTCAAGCCTGCTGATCATCGCTGTCGGTTTGTACGTCGGTTATCACGGTTGGGTTGGATTGGCTCAACAATCAGCAATCACACCGCCCGTCTAGGTCTCGGAACACATCATGCTTAGAATTCTGGGAAATCGCACCTATCGACACTTGTTTCTCGCCCAGGTCATAGCCCTGATTGGCACCGGGCTTGCAACTGTTGCCTTGGGCCTTCTCGCATTTGATCTGGCTGGCAACGAAGCAGGTGCGGTGCTGGGTACTGCATTGGCTATCAAAATGGTTGCCTATGTCGGTGTCGCACCAATCGCGGCTGCTTTTGCCGACCGCTTGCCACGAAGGACAATGCTCGTTTGTCTCGATCTGGTTCGCGCGGCCGTTGCGTTATTATTACCGTTCGTCACTGAAATCTGGCAGGTCTACGTCCTGATTTTCGTGCTTCAATCGGCATCAGCAGGCTTTACACCAACCTTTCAGGCGACCATTCCTGACGTTTTGCCTGACGAAAAGGAATACACACGGGCCTTGTCATTGTCGCGACTGGCCTATGATATGGAAAGTGTCGCCAGCCCAATGCTGGCCGCCGCTCTATTGACAGTCATTAGCTTTCACAGCCTGTTTGCAGGGACTGTCGTCGGATTTCTTGCGTCAGCCGCCCTGGTTGTCTCTGTTGTTCTTCCGAGTCCCAAGCCAACAGAAAAACGCGGCATTTATGACCGTACCACGCGGGGGATGCGAATTTATCTCGCCACTCCACGCCTAAGAGGTCTGTTAGCGCTCAATCTGGCGGTTGCCGCAGCAAGTGCCATGGTGATCGTCAATACGGTTGTTATCGTGCAGGGCATCTTTGGGCTTGATCAGCGATCTATGGCGGTCGCTCTCGCCGCCTTTGGAGCAGGCTCGATGATCGCAGCCTTCATTCTTCCTCGACTGCTCGATGATGTTGCTGATCGCCGAGCAATGTTTGCAGGCGCGACAATTCTCATAGCAGGACTGTTCGTCGGAACGCTCGTTTCCAATTATTGGTATCTGTTGCCACTCTGGTTTATCCTCGGGCTAGGCTATTCGCTAACCCAGACGCCATCCGGACGATTGTTGCGCCGATCTGCTCAACCTGAAGATCGTCCAGCGATATTTGCAGCGCAATTTGCTCTTTCACATGCTTGCTGGCTTATCACCTATCCCGTCGCCGGTTGGTTTGGTGCGAAAGCTGGTATGCCGATAACATTTGCGATCCTGGCAATTGTCGCCGCATTTGCGCTGGCAATCGCGGCCTATGTCTGGCCAGCCTCCGATCCTGACGAGGTGGAGCATACCCACACCGGCCTAGATGATGATCATCCTCATCTCGCCGATGCAACACCAGTGGGTCAGGGCCATAAACACTCGCATGTTTATGTGATTGATAGTCATCACCCTCAATGGCCAGGCTCACCGATGAGAGATGACGCAGTCGAATGACAGATTTGCTATCGTATACTGGACTTTTCTTCAGTGCGCTTATTGCCGCCACGATCTTGCCGATGCAATCTGAAGCTGTTTTGGTTGGACTGCTCACCAGCGAAAAATTGTCGCCTGTTCTCCTTGTGACAGTTGCAAGTCTGGGAAATGTGATCGGCGCGCTCATTAACTGGACGCTCGGTCGAGGCATCGAGCATTACAAGGATCGTCCCTGGTTTCCAGCGAGTGAGAATTCGCTGGCTCGGGCGCAGAGCTGGTACGGCCGATCCGGGAAATGGTCATTGCTCTTCAGCTGGCTCCCGGTTGTTGGCGATCCTCTGACTGTAGTTGCAGGCATAATGCGTGAGCCTCTGCCTTCTTTCATAATTCTGGTGGCAATAGGAAAAGTTGGTCGGTATGTCGCGCTAAGCGTGGCGACCTTGAAGCTGATATGATGGGCCTGTTCCAGGATCTGATCAGTTTTCAACGTGAGATTTATTATGCGTTCGCAAGGCATATTCAGTCTTTTGCCGATGCGCGAGACTGGGCATCGTTCCTGGCTTATCTGCCCATGGGCATCTTGTTTGGCGCGGCACATGCGCTGACGCCTGGTCACAGCAAAACTCTTTTGGCCACTTATCTGACCGCGTCTCCGTTGAGCGCCTTGAGGGCTCTGGCAGTTTCTGCCGCATTGTCGGTTACGCATGTGGGCCTTTCTGTCGTAATTGCGCTTTTGTCATTGCCGCTCATTTCGGTCACGCTGGGGAGCGTGGGACGCGCACCACTTCTGGAAGGGATAAGCCGAAGCCTGATGGGCCTGATTGGCGCGTGGATGATATTCCGCGCGTTGAGAGGACGTCTTCATAAGCATGATCAGGGTGAAGGATTGGCATTTGGATTTTTCGCAGGCCTGATCCCCTGTCCCCTGACGCTCTTCATAATGACCTATTCGATTACGCGTGGCGTTCCCGAGGCCGGAATAGCTTTCGCGTTCGCCATGATGATCGGAATTTGCGTCGTGCTATCATTACTCGCCTTGATGACGGTGCTATTCAGGCAAGGCGTCGCCCATCTCGTGGAGAACAGATCCCATCTGCTGGAGCGGTTGTCACGTGCCATCGAAGTGCTGGTCGGTTTAATATTGATTGCTGTCGCCATTAGGGAAGTTTCCAGTTGAGAACGTTGCAATTTCTGCATCTGCGAGCCTATTGCCAGTCGATCTGGATTGGTGCTAAAATTTCATCTAAGGGGTTGATCGCGGTTACCCCGTGAGGCGGCAGCCCAAATATCGCGTCCTCTGACCCTTTTGAGGGAGTGGACGTCTATGCCGTCGAACACAGAAATCACCACATCTCAATTAATTCGCCTGATCGGAATGCCTGACGCACCGAGGATAATCGACGTTCGCAGCGCCGACGATCTGGGGAGAGACCCACGTGTCATTCCAGGCGCAGTCAATCGAGACGCTCTTGCGGTCGAAACCTGGGCTGATGAGTTCCATGGCAAACAGGTCATCATATATTGTCAGAAAGGCCAAAAGCTCTGTCAGGGAGCGGCTTCCTGGCTCAGACACAAGGCAATCGAAGCAGAGACGCTCGAAGGCGGCTATGAGGCCTGGATCGCGTCAAATGCTTCTGTGGTCAACCTTGAACGGTTGCCAAACCGCGATCATCAGAACAGAACCGTATGGGTAACACGCGCACGCCCAAAGATTGACCGTATTGCCTGTCCATGGCTGATAAAGCGCTTCATCGATCCCGACGCGGTATTCCTGTTTGTTAGTGCGCAGGAAGTTCTTGAGGTAGCAGACAAGTTTGACGCGACCCCTTTTGATGTTGAAGGGATTTTCTGGAGCCATCGCCGGGATTTGTGCACTTTCGACGTCATGATCGAAGAATTCGAGCTGAAAACACCTTCGCTGCACAGACTGGCAACCATTGTACGAGGTGCAGACACAGCGCGGCTTGATCTGGCTCCCCAGTGTTCAGGTCTGCTTGCGGCCTCTCTTGGTCTGTCTCGAATGTTCAAGGATGATCTGGAACAATTGAACGCAGGATTGTTGCTCTAT
>Ga0224747_10340_pt1 | contig 10072 bp, 6 predicted proteins | sample LIM_F_Water_Pos_FD_182999 | JGI IMG/M metagenome (GOLD analysis project Ga0224747, IMG submission 182999) | Enriched cells from gastrointestinal tract of the lab mouse from Pacific Northwest National Laboratory (PNNL), Richland, Washington... | ecosystem: Host-associated > Mammals > Digestive... | reverse complement strand
TTGGGCATGGTTCCCGGCGGAGCAGGCGATGACGCCCTTTTCCGCCTCCTCCGGCGTCAGGGAACGGATTTTATTAAACGCGCCCCGGAGCTTGAAGGAACCGGTAAGCTGTAAATTCTCCGCCTTAATGTAAAGCTCCCGGCCCAGCTTGGGGGCGGGGTCCAGGGGGGTCCGGCGGGCGACGCCCTCCAAGGCCCTTCGCGCGTCTTGTATCATGTCTAAGGTCAGCATAGGTTTTCCCCTTTCTGCGGGAGCGTTCCCCGCCGCAAATCCGGCTGCGCCTTTCCGCCGTCCTCAAAAGAACGGGCTCAATACGGCAGCTTCACCTTCCCGTCCATAAAGTCCAGCACCCGCTGGGCCTGTTCCTCGTCGTCAATAGGAGCGGGGCAATAGTTGTTCACCTTCCCGCCGGTGTGAACGTAGCAAGGAATAAGCTCCGAGGCCGTGTTCACCAGTTCCCCGTTCTCCACCCGGAGAATGAGCTGGTAAATGACGGTCCGGTTTTCCGGTCCCCGGCTGCCGCCGAAGCAGAAGTTTCCCAGGGAGTAGACAATCTCCCTGTCCTTATAGGTCTCCCGGGGCTGAAGCACGTGGGGATGGTTTCCCAGCACCAAATCCGCTCCGTTATCCACCAGGCGGCGGGAGGCCCGAACCCGCCACGCCTCCGGAGTGTGAACGCCCTCTGTACCGCCATGGTAGAAGACCACCTGGAAATCGGACTCCTTTTCCGCCGCCTTGAGGCGCTGGACGATGGTCCCGGCCTGCCCCTCGTTCCACAGGCCATGGCATATGACGGCGACGCGGTATCCGTTCTTCTCCAGATAAAAGGTCCGGTCGTTGCCGCCGTACTCCAGCCCGGCGGCAGAAACGGCCTTCACAGTGTCCCGATAGCCTGCTGTGCCATAGTCTCCCGTGTGGTTGTTGGCCAGAGATACCGCTTCCACTCCGGAGCCGGTGAGGATGCCCGCGTTGGCGGCGGGGGCCCGGAACCAGTAGGCGGGATCCGCAGCCTTCTCCTTGGGGGTCAAATTCCGGTCCGTCAGCACGTTCTCCAGATTCACCACGGTGAGATCGTCGGCTTCGAAGATGTGCCGTACATGCTGGAGAAAGTACTCCGGTTCCCGCTTTGCGGCATAGTCCAGAAAGTTCCCCGCCGACCGCTGACCGTGGAGGGAAGCCAGCAGCATATCGCCGGTGAAGCTGACGATCACGCTGAACGCGTCCTCCGTCTCCCCAGTCCGGGGCATGGAGCCGTCAAATTCCGGGAGGTCCGGCTCCCACAGCAGAGGGTCGTTGGGGTCCCACTCCGCCGCAGCCGCAGAGGCCAGCAGCAATTGCAAAACCACCAAAAGGGCGGCCAGCCGGCGTTTCATAAGCGTCCCTCTCTCTCCTGGAAAATTTCCAATTTACTAGGGCTTGTTTGAAAATTGTCAACACGCCCAAACAGCGGGCCTTTTTCTGCCGTACACCGTTAAATTTTCTTGCCATCCGTCAGGATGCCTGCAAAAATTTGCCTTGTCTTGCAAAAAAATTCCTCGCTGTTGGGCATATCGCCAATTATCAAACAAGCCCTAACTTTCATTGTAACAGGATTTCTTCCAAAAGGGAAGGGAAACCGAAAAGATTTCCCGGGAAATTAAACGAGGGCGGAGGGATACCCCTCCGCCCCCGCCGGAGACAGGGAATTATTTCTTGCCCGCCGCCAGGCCGTCGTACACATGCAGGATGCGGCCGAACAGGGGATTCTCCGGCTTCAGGCCGGAATAGGCTTCCAGGGCGGCGGCGGGACCCTCCGCCTTGATTTTGGCCTGAAGCTCCACACTCTGGGGGTCCTCCGGGCAGTCGAAGCGCAGCGCGGCGGCGGCGCCGAAGAGCAAGTGGTCCACCGGCAGGCCATAGCCATAGGTGGTGGTCAGGGGCTTAATCAGCCGGTCCCCAGCCTCCAGCTTTCGGATGGGCTCCCGGCCCACCCGAAGCACTTCGTCCTCCAGGAAGGGGTTCTGGTAGCGGGCAAAGATTTTCTCCACATAGGCGTGGTGAACGTCCGGGTCGAAACCAAACTCCTTGATGAGCCCCTCGCCGCTCTCAGAGATGGCGGCGTGAACCGTCTCGCCGATGAAGGGGTCCGCGATGCTGTCCTTGATGGTCGCATAGCCCCGCAGATAGCCAAGGTATGCGCAGATGGCGTGGCCGCTGTTCAGGGTGAAGAGCTTCCGCTCCAGATAGGCCATGAGGTTGTCCGCAAAGGTCAAACCGGGGATGTCCGGCTTCTCACCCTTCCAGGCGGCGGCCTCCACGTCCCACTCGCAGTACCGCTCCACGGCGGCGTCCAGGATGTTGTCAAAATTGGGCTTGGGGCAGATGCGGTCCACGGCGCAGTCGGCGAAGCCGATGTTGTCCTCCAAGAACGCGATTTCCTCCTGATCCAGGTGCTTCACCACCTCGTTTTTCAGGCGGGTGGTGGTTCTGAGGCCGTTCTCACAGCAGACCACATTCATAGGCGCGGTGTTCCCGGCGGCCTTCCGGGCCTGAATGCCCCCCCCCGCGATGGACTTGGCAATAATGGGCAGGACGTTGGGACCCACGGCGGTGGTGATGAGGTCGCACTGGGCCACCTTCTGGGCAAACTCCGGGGAGGTGGAGATCACGCCGTCCACATGGCTGATGGCGATTTCGCCGGGCTCCTTATCCAGAATGTGAACCGTGTAGGCGTGGTCCCGGTTCAGCGCCTGGATGATGGGTTCCACCACGTCGGCAAAGGTTACGTGCCAGCCCGCCTGGCTGAGCAGGGCCCCGATGAACCCCCGGCCGATGTTGCCCGCGCCGATTTGGATTGCCTGTTTCATAAAATCCTCCTCAGAAAGTAAAAATTTTTGAAGTAGTAATCGTTTTCGCTAACCCTTTGGAAGGACGCCGCTCCGCTTTACGGGGCAGGGCGGCGTCTTGCGGGAACGCTTCATAGGAGCCGGAGCGGATAAACGGCGGTTATTTCGCCAGTTTCGCCTCCAAGGCGGCCTTCTGCTCCTCGTAGCCGGGCTTGCCCAGCAGGGCAAACATGTTTTTCTTGTAAGCCTCCACGCCGGGCTGGTCGAAGGGGTTGACCTCCAGCAGGTAGCCGGACAGGCCGCAGGCGTATTCGAAGAAGTAAATCAGCTGGCCCAGAGAGTCGGCGCTCTTGCCGTCGGTTTCCACGATGACATTGGGCACGCCGCCCTCGGTGTGGGCCAGCAGGGTGCCCTCCATGGCCTTGTCCCGGATATAGTCCATGGACTCCCCGGCCAGAAAGTTCAGTCCGTCGCCGTTGACCTCGTCCCGGGGCACCAGAAGCTGGTGCTCGGAGGCCCCCAGGCGGACCACGGTTTCAAACATGATGCGCCGCCCGGCCTGGATATACTGGCCCATGGAGTGAAGGTCCGCGGTGAACTCCACGCTGGCGGGGAAGAGGCCCTTGCCGTCCTTGCCCTCACTCTCGCCGTAGAGCTGCTTCCACCACTCCAGCATGAAGCGGAAGGCGGGGTCGTAGCAGGCCAGCACCTCAATGCTCCAGCCCTTCTGATACAGCGCGTCCCGGAGGGCGGCGTAGGTCCAGGCGGGGTTTTCATAGGAGGCGGTCTCGCAGAGCTTCATCATCTTGGCCGCGCCGCCCATGAGCTCTTCAATGCTGATTCCGGCCACGGCGATGGGCAGCAGGCCCACGGCGGTGAGGACGGAGTACCGCCCGCCCACGCCGTCGGGCACCACAAAGCTCTCCCAGCCCTCCTCGTTGCCCAGGGACTTCAGCGCACCCCGGGCCTTGTCGGTGGTGGCGTAGATACGGCCTTTGGCCCCGGACTTGCCGTATTTCTTCTCCAGGGCTTCCCGGAAGAAGCGGAAGGCCACGGCAGGCTCGGTGGTGGTGCCGGACTTGGAGATGACGTTGACGGAGAAATCCTCGTCCCCAATGAGATCAAAGACCTCCTGCATGGCGTCGGCGGAGAGGCCGTTGCCTACAAAATAGATGTTGGGGGTTTTCTTGTTTTTCTTCTGGTTGTAGTTGGGGGAGCAGAGGTATTCCACCACGCCCCGGGCACCCAGATAGCTTCCGCCGATGCCGATGACCACCAGGGCCTTGGAGTCGCCCTGGATTTTTTGGGCGGCGGCCTGGATGCGAGCGAATTCCTCCTTGTCGTAGTCCACGGGGAGGCGGACCCAGTCGGTGAACTCGTGACCCAGGCCGTTGTGCTTTTGGAGCTTCTCCTGGGCCTCCGCCAGCCGGGGGGCGGCGGCGTCCCGGTAACCGGCGGGGATAAAGTTTTCAATCTGGAAGGCTTTGACGTTCAGCATGATGCAGCTTCCTTTCCGTGAGGTCTTATATTTTTTGTGGCTTCCGCTGAAAGCGGACCTGAAACCAGTATAACAGTTTGTCAAGTCGGCGGCAAGACGGGGCGGGGAAAAAGTTGGGAAAATTTTCGGGAACGGCCTACCGGAACTCAACGGCGGATCAGAAGGGCTGCCATGTTCGGCGTGCGGTTTTGGGTTTTCAAAATGGCCGCCAGCTCCTCTTCCGTACAGCCCAGCAGAATCTTGATTTCACAGTCCCGTTTCAGAAGGTCAACGGTACAAAGGACGGCGGTGACGGCGGGTTCTCCTTCTCCGAGCCATAGGTCGATGCCCCCGCCGTCCATGGAGGCGGTGTTTTTTAAATAGCCGTAGTCGGCGGGATAAACGAGGCTTGGATATTTGGGGTGGGCGGAGCCCTTCGGACGGTCGATGACGATTTCCGAGGCTTGGACCAGGCGATCCAGAGTGTTCCAAAATTTGCCGTCGAAATTGCTCAAAAAACCACTCCTTTCTCAGGCAGGTTGACAATTGGAATCCGCTTCCGTATAATGCAGTATGGCCGGAAGGCCAAATCAAAATCGCAGAGGTGAAAGGAGGCCATGGGAAAAGTCCCATCAAAGCGCCATGCGCCGGCTTCGGCCGGATAACGAGGTGAGGGGAGTATCGAATTGTTCGGCGGATGCCCCTCCGTGCCCTGGGCGGGCGCGTGACACGGCTTACAAATATGCGGGCGACCGCAAAACAGAAGGGCCGTGACCGTCCTGAGGAGACAAGTGACTGCGCATTTGTCCTCTTAATTTTTCAAATTAGGAGGAACGAATTTCCATGTGTGGAATTGTTGGCTTTGTAGGCCAAAAACAGGCTGCCCCCGTGCTGCTGGAGGGCTTGAGGCAGATGGAGTACCGGGGCTATGACTCGGCGGGCGTGGCCGTCCGCTCCGAAACCAAGGGCTTGCAGGTCCGCAAATCCAAGGGCCGCTTACAGGTCCTGGCGGACTTGACCCATAACGGGGCGGACCTGGAGGGAACCCTGGGTATCGGGCACACCCGCTGGGCCACCCACGGGGAGCCCAACGACGTCAACGCCCACCCCCACGTCAGCGGGGACGGAAAAATCGCCCTGGTACATAACGGCATCATCGAGAATTACCTGGAGCTAAAGGAACAGCTCACCCGGCAGGGGGTGGCCTTCACCTCCGAGACGGACACGGAAGTCGCGGCCCACCTCCTGGAGTTTCACTACCAGGAGTGCGGGAACATGCTGGAGGCCGTGGGCCGGTGCCTGCGGCGGATCGAGGGGTCCTATGCCTTCGGCATCATCTGCTCGGACTACCCTAACGCCCTCATCGCCGCCCGGAAGGACAGCCCCCTCATCATCGGCTTCGGGGAGGGAGAGAACTTTATCGCCTCCGACGCCACGGCCATCATCCGGCACACCCGGGATGTGGCCTATATGAACGACGGGGAGATTGCCGTGCTGACAGCCCAGAGCGTGGATGTGTTCGACGGCGAGGGGAATCTTCTGGAGAAGGAGCACAGCCGCATCGACTGGGACGCGGCCTCCGCCGAGAAGGGCGGCTTCCCCCACTTCATGTTTAAGGAGATTCTGGAGCAGCCGGAGGCCCTGCGGAAGACCATCTCTCCCCGCGTCCGGGAGGGCCGGGTGGTGCTGGACGACATCCGCCTGACGGCGGAGTACGCCAAAAGCATCTCCCATATTTACATGATCGCCTGCGGCTCCGCCTATCACGCGGGAGTTGTGGGGAAGTACACCTGGGAGCGGCTGCTCCGCCGCCCGGTGGAGGTGGCGCTGGCCTCGGAGTTCCGCTACAGCGAGCCGCTGGTGGATGAACACACCCTGGTGATTGCCATCAGCCAGTCCGGGGAGACCCTGGACACCATGGCCGCCCTCCGGGAGGCGAAGCGCCTGGGAGGCCGGACTCTGGCGGTCTGCAACGTGGTGGGCAGCTCCATCGCCCGGGAGGCGGACGACGTTCTCTACACCTGGGCGGGGCCGGAAATCGCCGTGGCCACCAGCAAGGGCTATTCCACCCAACTGGCGGCGCTGAACCTGGTGGGTCTGTATCTGGCGGACCTGCTGGGGACGGTGGAAAAGAGCGAGTACGACGCGATTCTAACCGAGCTCCAGGCTTTGCCGGAGAAGATGCGCCGCTATCTGGAAAATTTCGAGGACACAAAGTACTTTGCCTCCCGGTTCTTTAACCACGACAGCATTTTCTTTATCGGGCGGAACCTGGATTACGCCATGGGCCTGGAGGGGTCGTTGAAGCTCAAGGAGATCAGCTACATCCACTCAGAGGCCTATGCCTCCGGAGAGCTGAAGCACGGGACCATCTCCCTCATCGAGCCGGGGACGCTGGTGGTGGCCCTGGGGACCTACGCCGCCCTCTTTGACAAGGCCATGAGCAACGTGGTGGAGGTGAAGGCCCGAGGGGCGACGGTGTTGGCGGTGACCACGGAGGGCTTCCGGGAGAAGATGGAGAAGACCGCAGACGCGGTGATCGCCGTGCCGGAGACCCATCCGCTGCTCCAGCCGTCTCTGTCCATTGTGCCGCTCCAGCTGTTCGCCTATTACGTGGCGCTGCAAAGAGGCTGCGACATCGACAAGCCGAGAAACCTCGCCAAGTCCGTGACGGTGGAGTAAGCGGCCGGCGGCAGTATCCTGAATAGGACAGCCGGACCTCGCAGCCGTGAGGTCCGGCTGTTTTTTGATATCAGAGGACGCCGAAGTGCTTGAATAAAATCTTCTCCGCCTCAGAGTTCCAAAGGCCGTCGTGGGCATCGCAGCAGTCCGCCAGGCGGGCGAACAGCGGGTCCGTCCGGCCTTTCTCCCGGAAGTCCTCAATAGCGGTAAGGGGCATGTCGAACTGGGTATAAGCCAGCTTTTTCCCCCCCGAAAGATGGGGCAGGTTTTTTGTGGTTTCCACAATGGAATCCATGCCGCCCACGTGGGTAACCATGACGGCGGGGCGGATCTTCCCCTCGGCGGCCAGGCGGAGGGACTCCCGGAGGTCATCGGTGGTGCCTCCCGTGGTGCCGATGATATGGGTGGAGGAATAATGACAGTTGTAAAGGTTGATGCTGGCGGAGAAGTCTTTATTTGTGGGACCGGAGAAGAAGTTCATGCACCCGTCGCAGCCCAGCAGCCGGTCCCCCAGCTCCGCCAGGGAGCGGATTGCGTTGTAGACGAAAATGTCATCGTATCCCCTGCCGCCGGTGAGGGCCATCAGCTCTGCGAACTCGTCGGAGCACTCTCCGGAATTGATGTACACCAATCGAATGCCCCGAGCGGCGGCCAAAGACTCGGGAATCAGCCGCCGGGCCCGGGCGATGCGCTCCTCCGAGAGGTCCGTCACCACAATCATGGCGGGCTTTTTCTCCAAAGTCATGGGGTACTCGATGGCCTCCAGCCCCATGGGGCCGCAGCCCCCCAGAATGAGGACGCTGCCTCCCTCCCTGACGCCCATAACATGCTCGTGGCTGTGGCGGGAGGTGTGGTAGTTCCCCCGGTATCCCCCCACCACACAGCTCATGGGCTCGCCCAGGCTGGCCTCGAAATAGCTCTCTCCGCTGTAGTGGAGAAGGCAGCCCAGCTCCATCACCTCCGGCGGGACCACGCAGTAAGTACACGCCCCTCCGAAGTAGGGATAGGAGTACCCGGGGGAGGCCAGGCTTCCCTTGTAGTTCAAGGCGGGCTGCTGGGCGAATTTCTCGCCGGGAGAGAATTCGCCCAGCCACTTCTTCCCCACCTTCACAATGTCTCCGGCGAACTCGTGGCCGATGATGACGGGGTGTGCATCCACATCCGGGGGACAGCGCTTGTGGGCCTTGCCCTGGACCAGCAGCTTGTAGGTGGACACGCAGATGCTGTCGCTCATGACCCGGACCAGAATCTCATCGTCCCGGATGTCCGGCAAATCGAACTCCTCCAGGCGGATGTCATAGGCGCCGTAGAGACGCACACCCTTTGAGCGCATAAATTACTCCAGGCCGTTGAGCAGCTTGTAGAGCTGGTCCACGCCGGCGCTGTCCACCAGCTTGTCGGTGTCCTCCTCGGTCTCGGCCACCTCGACGATTTTGCCCAGGATGCCCAAGTGATCCTCGCCGGTAGAGGCGATGCCCACCACCAGGCGCACCAGCTCGTCGCCCCACTGGATGCCCTCGGGATAGGTCATGACGATGAGGCCGGTCTTCTTGATGGCCTTCCGGGATTCCTCGGTGCCGTGGGGAATGGCCACGTGGCTGCCGATGGCCACGGAGAAGCTGGCTTCCCGGTCCAGCATGCCTTGGATATAGGCCTCTTCCACATAGCCGCTTTCCACCATCCGCCGGCCCACGGCCTTGATGGCCTCCTCGGGGCTGACGGGCTTGCAGTTCAGGACAATGTTTTTCTTCTCCAGCAGGATGGGGTGCTCCGCGGCGGTAGGGGCCTCTTCCACGGCGGCGGGGACGGGAGCGGAACCGCCCTTCCGGGCGTCCAGCAGCTCCTGCACCAGGGTGTTGTACTCCGGCGCGCCCATGAAGTTCTTGATGGGGATGATCCGGGCCTGGGGAGCCCGCTGGGCGGCCCGGCCGGAGAGCTCGTGATGGGTGACGACGATCTGGCAGTCGCCGGGAATCTCGCCCACGGGGAAGTGGATGACCTCAATGTCCGTGATGCCCGCGTCCTTGAGCTTGTTGCGGACCATGGTGGCGCCCATGGCGGAAGAGCCCATGCCCGCGTCGCAGGCGAAGACAATCTTCCGCACGTCCTTGGCGGAAACGGAAGCGCCGGCGGAGGCGGCAGGAGCAGCCTGACCCTTGGACGCGGCCTTGGAGGCGGCGACCTGAGCCTGGGCCTCTTCCAGGCTGGCGTCCTTGCCGAAGAATTTCAGCAGGAACACGGAGATGAAGAAGCTGACCACGGCGGCGATGCCGATGCCCGCGATGTTGGCGAGGTATCCGCCCCTGGGGGTCATGAGCATTTCTGCGATGATGCTGCCGGGGGAGGCCGCGGCCGCCAGGCCGCCGCCCAGGGCGGAGAGGGTGAAGATGCCCACGATATTGCCGATCATGGGGCCCAGGATGACGATGGGGTTCATGAGGACATAGGGGAAGTAAATCTCATGGATGCCGCCCACGAACTGAATGACGGCGGCGGCTCCGGCGGAGGAGCGGGTTTCGCCCTTGCCCGCCACGCAGTAGGCCAGCAGGAGGCCAAGGCCCGGCCCGGGGTTGGACTCGATCATGAAGAGGATGGACTTGCCCATTTCCATGGCCTGTTCCGTGCCGATGGGGGTAAAGACGCCGTGGTTGATGGCGTTGTTCAGGAAGAGCACCTTGGCGGGCTCCACCAGGACGGCGGTGAGGGGCAGCAGGCTCCGGTCCACCAGGAACTGCACGCCCGCGCCCAGCCAGCCGGTGAGGGTCACGCAGACGGGGGCGATGACGTAGATGGACAGAATCGCCAGGATTGCGCCGATGATGCCCACGGAGAAGTTGTTGACCACCATTTCAAAGCCTGCGGGGATATGGCCCTCCATGGCCTTGTCAAACTTCTTGATGCACCAGCCGCCCAGGGGGCCGCAGATCATGGCCCCGATGAACATGGTGCTCTCCGTGGCGGCGATGGCGCCCAGGGTGGCCAGGGCGCTGGTAACCGCGCCCTTCTGCCCGCCTACGGCCTTGCCGCCGGTGTAGCCGATGAGGATGGGGAGCAGAAAGCGGAGCATGGGACCCACCATGCCGTTGAT
>Ga0224747_10337_pt1 | contig 10115 bp, 9 predicted proteins | sample LIM_F_Water_Pos_FD_182999 | JGI IMG/M metagenome (GOLD analysis project Ga0224747, IMG submission 182999) | Enriched cells from gastrointestinal tract of the lab mouse from Pacific Northwest National Laboratory (PNNL), Richland, Washington... | ecosystem: Host-associated > Mammals > Digestive... | reverse complement strand
TTCCTGACCATAGTGTCGCACTGATTTTGACGGACCCGCCCTATCATTCAACCAAAAAGCGCAACATAATCGGTGATACCAACTTCTCAAAAGATTCTGAATATATCGAATGGATGAAAAAATACGCAATAGAATGGAAAAGAGTCCTGAAACATAACGGCAGTATTTTTTGCTTTTGTTCCTCAACAATGTCGGCACAGCTGCAGGTAATGTTCTCTGCGTATTTCAATGTATTATCCGAAATTGTCTGGACGAAGCCAAATGCTCCCGGGTATGACGGCTGGAAGCAAAAGATGAAAAAAGAAGCTCTCCGTCAATGGTATTCTTATTCGGAACGCATCATTTTTCTTGAAAATGCCGCGGAGGGGAATTTATTCAAAAGTTATTTTGGCGGGCGGCTTACTGCCTGGAGAAAAAGCGTTAATATGACCACAATCAAACTGGCTGAGCTAACTGGGGCATATGGCAAAGTCAACCACGGAGGGGCTGTTGCAAATTGGGAAGCAGGACGAAATATTCCGAGCAAGGAACAGTATGAAAAACTTAAAAAGGCACTTTCGGAAGCAGGCGTCCCTGATCTTCCGGAGTATGAAGATGTCATCCGTCCATTTAATGTAAGTAAAGATATTGAATTTACAGATGTTTGGTCTTTTGAAAATGTGCGGCAGTATAAAGGCAAGCACCCGGCCGAGAAGCCTGTGGATTTATTGGAACATGCTATAAAGGCAACCACATATGAAGGCGACATTGTCTTGGATTGTTTTGCCGGTTCTGGATCGACGGGCGTTGCCGCACTGCACTTAGGCAGAAGAGCGGTCTTGTTTGAAATTGATCCAGCATGGTGCAGCTATGGGAGAGATTGTCTGCATGGCAGCAGCGCTTTCAGCGTCATTGGATAACAAAAAACCTGAGTGTTTTATACTCAGGTTTTTTGTTGGCTTTACTGCAGATAACCGGCTTCCTTATTTTGGGCAATCACTTTTTGCATCCAATCGAGCGTAGGGTATATACCTGCATCTTTTACGACTACGTTGCAGAAATGGCAGCCCCATCCAAGATTATATGGGCGATGATTAAACGCTCCGAATTTTAGCTCTTCAATATGGAACAAGTTGACTTGGGTTACCGTGAGATCCGGCACTTCCCGGCCTTCAGGCTGGGCTAAACGGTTCAGAAACTCTTCTCCGGATAGTTCCTTCAGGCAAAGAGGACAAATCGTATGATTTAGAGAATTGATAATTCTTTTGAACCGCAGTTTTTCAAAATCAAGCAAGCCGTGCCTTTGGCTTTTGTCCAAAACCAAACGTTTTCGCAATTCGGCATCTTCACGCCGCATACCATTATTGGCCATTGTTTCAAGGGAGTCCCTGCACAGCCAGAAAATCGCTTCTAACTGCAGTCTGCATTCCTTGATTGTGTCCTTTGACGCGTACTCATATAATCGGATGCCAGCTCCTTTGGAAGATTGGGCAGCATAGCCCAGATTGACTTTTTGCGCGCGGCCAGCATCAATTGACGTATTGGCAGGAACACGCGCGGCATACTGCCCGCCTAATGGCGCGGTTCTGCTGTTTGCATATATCCATCCATAATTATCGGGCGAATAGGCTTCCCAATCTGCGCGGGTTTCATAAAAGACGAGAGCGTTTTCTCCTAAAGCCAGATCAAATTTTTGAAAATACTCTGTCGGGTTTTCTATGGAAAAATAATCTGCCGGAGAAATCAATACGATATATCCACATTCAAATTGATCGGACATATCTCTTAACGCGGGACTTTCCTGCCATTGATGGAAGGGAATCAAAACGGTATTGCTGCGCGAAACACGATTTTGAAAAATAACGTCGTCATCAGCACCTCTGGTCTGTCCTGTTTTGCTGAGTTTCTGTTCCAGCAGTTGTGGTAATTTCGGTAATCCAGGTTTACTACGTCTCGGCATGTTTACTTTCCTCCATAAATATTTTTTTCCTATCTATAGCAAGCTTCAGAATTCATGACAAAAAGGAGAGGAGGACAAAGCGCGCAGGGCAAGGCGGAGGATGTGGGCGGCAGCGAAGCCCTGCGCCATTTGGCGTCTGACGGCAGTTCACCAAAGCTTGAACGTCTGAATCCCCCACTTGGCAGCCTTATAGGACAATGTCTCCAGCTCTGAGGCCGCCTCCTTCAGCAGCTGCCGGACGGGCAGCTGCTGGGGACAGTGGCTCTCACATTTTCCGCAGCCCACGCACAAGGAGGCGCTGCTGGGGTTCTGCCGCATGGCGGTACACTGCAGATAGTCCCGCCGGCCGGAAGCGCGTCCCTCGGCATACATGGCGTTATAGCACCGGAAGGTCCCCGGGATATCCACACCCTTGGGGCAGGGCATGCAATACCCGCAGCCGGTGCAGCCAACCTTCATATACCGCCGGATCTCCTCCCTGACCCGTTCCACCAGAGCCCGGTCGCCATCCGTCATACACCCCGGCAGGCACGCGGAAGCCAAAGCGACATTCTCCTTCACCATCTCCATGGAGTTCATGCCGGACAGGACACAGGTCACCTCCGGCTGGTCATACAGCCACTTGAACGCCAGGGCGGCAGGGGTACGGCCCTGGGGATCGTTTTGGAACAGCGCCCTGGCCGTCTGGGGCAGCATGTTCACCAGCCGCCCGCCCCGGAGGGGCTCCATGATAACCACCGGCAGGCCCTTGGCATGGGCGTACCGCAGGCCCTCCACTCCGGCCTGGGAGGTCTCATCCATGTAGTTGTACTGAATCTGGCAAAAGTCCCAGTGGTAGGCGTCCACCAGCTGCTTGAACACAGGGGCGCTGCCATGATAGGAAAAGCCGATGTTCCGGATCTCCCCGGCCTCCAGCTTGCCGGCAATCCAGTCCTCTATCCCCAGGGCTTTCAGCTTCTCCCAGGTGGCGGCGTCGGTGAGCATGTGCATGAGGTAGTAGTCGATATGATCCGTCCCCAGGCGGCGCAGCTCCTCCCGGAAGATCTTTTCCGCGCCCTCCACGGACTTGATGAGGTAGTGGGGCAGCTTTGTAGCCAGATAGACCTGGTCCCGGCGTCCGTTCCGGCGGAGGATCTCTCCCACCGCCGCCTCGTTTCCGGAATATATATAGGCCGTATCCAGGTAATTTACGCCGCCCTCAATGGCCGCCGTCACCTCACGCTCCGCCTTGTCCAGGTCTGTACCGCCTCCCTTCCGGGTAAAGCGCATACAGCCGTAGCCCAGGAGGGAGATGTCCTTCCCCTTCTTGTCCTTCCGGTATTGCATGATCCTGTCTCCTTTCGACAAAATGGGAGAAAATTCCCATCGTTCTCTTATGTGCGCCCCGCCTCCATCCGATAAAGGATAAGAAGAGATATGGCGCATGTGTCCGGGCCGGCGGGTTCCCGCCGGCCCTTCCCATAGGCCCGGGAATATTTATGATGACTTTTGTCCCCGGATGGAGTATAATACCATCATCACAACTTGAGCATGGGAGGATCGTCCATTGAGAAAGCTGAATGAATCCATTGACCGCTTCTGCGCCCTCCATCCCCGGCTGGGGATCACCGGGCTGATGCGATACATCGTTATTGCCAATGCCGCCGTCTATATCCTGGGCCTGTTTGACCGGTCCGGGATGCTGTACCAGGTCCTGTTCATGGACCCCCAGGCGGTACTCCACGGCCAGATCTGGCGGCTGGTGAGCTATGTACTCATCCCCTCCAGCGACGGGTTCTGGCTGATAATCTCCCTGATGTTCTACTACTGGCTGGGAGAGTCCCTAGAGCGGCTGTGGGGAAGCACGAAGTTCACGGTCTACTACCTCAGCGGGACGCTGCTGTCCGCTCTGGCCGTCCTTCTGGTCTATTTCATCGACAAGATCCCCGTGCCCCTGGCCAGCGCGGGCTATGTGAATACCGCTCTCTTCATGGCCTACGCTCTCACCTATCCCGACGCCATGGTGCGCATCTATTTCATCCTGCCCGTCAAGATGAAATGGCTGGCCATCCTGGAAGCCGCGCTGTACGTTTTCAGCGTCATTTCCGCCGCTGCGGCCGGCCTGTGGGGCATGGCGCTGCTGCCCATTGTGGCCATGCTGAACCTGTTCGTCTTCTTCTCCCCAGACTTCTCCCGACGGGCGGACCAGTTCCAGGCCCGGCACCGCTCGGAGGCCGTCCAGTTCCGCAAGGCGGTGAAGGAGCAGAAACGCCAGCGGGGCTACAACCACAAATGCGAGGTCTGCGGCCGGACGGACACGGATTTTCCGGATCTGCAGTTCCGCTACTGCTCCAAGTGTACGGGGTACCACTGCTTCTGCGAGGAGCATATTTTCAATCACATCCATCATACGGAGTAAGCCTTTTTACAACAGTTCAATTACGCCGCAGGCGAATCCAAGCCACTCCGGATGCTCCAAGGCCATTTTTTGCAGAGAGGTGCCGCCGGCCGGCAGTTCCTTCCTGCCGTCAAAAAGATTCTCAAAAGCCTGTCCGGAATCGGCACAGCAGCCAATGACTGTGAACCGCTCCGCAAACTGCCGGATGCGGGAATCCGGGGGCAGGTGCGTCACCATAGGCGGATACAGCAGCCAGCTGTAGCAGAGGAACGCCCTGAATGGGTTGGCCGGAGCGCATTCCTTGAAAAAGCGTCCCGCTTCTTCCAGCGACCGGGCGGTCATTCCGGCATCCAGATCTGTTCCGCGCTGTATATGGCAGTTGATGACCGGACTTCCCGCGGGTATCCGCTCTTTTTGCTCCTGCGTAAACGACATGTACGGTTCGCCGAGGGTTTCCTCATCCAGATATATCATTTCAAACGGCTGAAACTGCAGTGTGCCGAGCTTGAAGATGTTGATGTTCATGATATGGCGGAACCAGATCACGTCATCCTTTGACAGCCCGGCCTCGCCGGTCTTTTCCCGGTACAGTCCGGCCCGCAGGGAGACGTCTTTGAATGTCTCAATAATAACGTCGCCGGGCGTCCCCTTTTCCCTGTAAGCGTCATATTTTTCTGTCAGAAGACAGGTTATCACCGCCAGCCGCGTCAACGGTTCGGAACCGCAGAGGTGAAAGTCAAAGTCCTCTCCCCGGTACGCTTCCGCCGCCAGCCTCCGGATTCGCTCCGGGCTCCGGCTGATTTCCCCGCGCACGGCGTCTTCCATGCCGTGCGCAAATTCCAGTTTGGGCAGCAGCGACTCCAAAGTCATTCCCACTGTTCCCACACCTCCGGGCAGTAGCCCACCGTGACCTGCTTCCCGTTGCGGACAATGGGGGTGCGGAACAGCTTGGGATTCTCGAATAGCTTATCCTCCGCCGCTTCGGGGGTGATATACGCCATGTATAAGTCCTGATAGGCTTTACACTTTGTATCCACCAGCTGCTGAAAGGTCAGCTTCTGCCGGATGGAGCGGTATTCCCCCAGGGAGAAGCCCTTTTTCGGAAGATCGATGGACTGGTACTTGATGCGCCGCTCCTTGAACCAGCGCTCTGCCTTTTTGGTGTCGAAGCACTTGGATGAGCCGAAAATCTGGATATTCATAACGACAACTCCTTTGTTGATATGTTAATGGAGGTATATTTCCTTGAAATATGAGATCGTGAAACTCCGGGAGTGTCCGGAGAGGAAGGACGAGGCCGCGGTATGGTTCCATGAGAAGTGGGGCTATCCTCTGGAGGCCTACCGGGAGAGTATGGAAGAGTGTCTGGCGGGCGGGGGCCCGGTTCCCCAGTGGTACATGGCTGTGGCGGAGGGACGGATCATACGTCGTTTTATGAGCGGTATGGATGGGAGTTTTTCTGCATGGCCTTGGGGGATGGGGAGGACAGGCCCAGCAGGATGTACCGGCGGCCCTGCGGGCCGCTCCTGCTCTGATCTTTCGTTTAGATTCGTCCCTGCCGGGACGGGGGCGTACTTTTCGTGTGAACGAAAAGTACCAAAAGGTCACTTAGGAAACTGCGTTTCCTAAGAACCTTCCCTCATTACGGGGGTTATTGGTTACGCTACGACCTTTGGACTGGCTGGGCTATCTCCGGTGCTATGGGCCGATGCCGGTGCATACTTCTGCGCACAGTCCTAACGATGGTGCTGGTTGCCTCGCGGCACTCGGCACGGGGGTCTGGTGGGGAGGGTGCGAATTTGAAGGATGTACCGTTAGACCGTGTGCCCCTTGCAGGGAGTACCCCTTTGAAAGAGCGGCAGCCGGAGTTCTACAAGTACCAGAGCGGCAGAAGGAGAACCGGAAATTCGGAGGCTTCGCCTCCCCAAAAACCCCGCCGCACAGTCCTTTGGTCCTCGCCGAGGATTTGCCGAACAGGCAAAGCCGAGAAGGGATTCTTAAACCGTCAGGTTTAAGTGACTTTTTGGTTACTTTTTGTTCACACAAAAAGTAACCGCAGGGCGTCCGGGGCCGCGCAGGCCCCGGGGTATCGAAAAGAAACAGGCGGAGGCGGCCCGCAGGGCCGCAGATAAGACCACCGCGATACGCACATGAAGGAGGGCCCCCCTATGATGGAAGCCGTCAAAAAACTGAAGGACTGGATCGACCAGAGCAGAAACATCGTCTTCTTCGGCGGAGCCGGCGTCAGCACGGAGAGCGGCATCCCCGATTTCCGCAGCACCGGCGGCCTCTATAACCAGGAATACGACTACCCCCCGGAGACCATCCTGAGCCACAGCTTCTATGAAGCAGACCCGGAGGAGTTTTTCCGCTTCTACCGCAACAAGATGCTCTATCTGGACGCCCAGCCCAACGCCGCCCACAGAAAACTGGCGGAGTGGGAAGCGGCGGGAAAGCTGAAAGCAGTCATCACCCAGAATATCGACGGCCTCCACCAGAAAGCGGGGAGCAGAAACGTCCTGGAACTCCACGGCAGCGTCCTGCGGAACTACTGCGCCAGGTGCGGTACGTTCTACGGAGTGGAGCGCGTTACCGGCAGTACCGGCGTCCCCCGGTGCCGGTGCGGCGGCATCATCAAGCCGGACGTGGTCCTCTACGAGGAGGGCCTCAGCGAGGACGTGCTGGCAAGGTCCGTCTCCGCCATCCGGCAGGCGGATGTACTCATCATCGGGGGCACGTCTCTCACGGTGTACCCGGCGGCGGGGCTGGTGCGGTACTACCGGGGGGACAAGCTGGTTGTCATCAACAAGACCGCCCTGGGAACCGGGGCCGATCTCACCATCACGGAGCCTATCGGAGAAGTTATGGCTCAGCTCTGATTATCATATCACAAAAAGACGGAAGAGGGAAGTATGGAAAAAACGAGACGTCTGAGCAAAGACGATTTTTACAGCCAGATTTTCAAGCTGGTTCTGCCCATCATCATCCAGAACCTGTTGAGCGCCGCCGTCAGCTCCGCCGACGTGGTGATGCTCAACTATGTGGGACAGTCCTCCATCTCGGCGGTCTCCCTGGCCGCCCAGTACGCCAGCGTGCTGTTCATGGTCTTCTACGGACTGGGCACCGGCGTCACCATTCTCTGCGCCCAGTATTACGGCAAGGGGGACATGCGGGCCATTCAGGTGGTGGAGGGCATCGCCATGCGCTTTTCGATCCCTATCGCGGCGGCCTTTGCGGCGGCGGCGCTGCTGATGCCGGAGACCATGATGCTGCTGTTCACCGATGACGCCGAACTCATTGCCATCGGCGCGTCCTACCTCCGCTGCATGAGCGCAGCCTACCTCTGCTGGGGTGTGGTTGAGGTCTATCTGGCGGTGCTGCGGAGCATCAACCGGGTGGTTATCAGCACCGTGATGAACGTGCTGGCCTTTTCCCTGAACATCATCCTCAACGCGGTATGGATCTTTGGACTCTTCGGCGCGCCCAGGCTGGGAGCCATGGGGGTGGCCCTGGCCACCAGCCTGTCCCGGCTCATCGAGCTGGCGGCCTGTATCGTGGTGTCCCTCTTCAGCAAGGACGTGCATCTGAATCTCCGGTACATCTTTGTGCGCAACAAGCTGCTGTTCTCCGACTTTGTCCGCCTGTCCCTCCCCGCTCTGGGGAACGATATCAGCTGGAGCGTTGCTTTCTCCATGTACTCAGTGATTATCGGCCATATGGGCACCGACGCGGTGGCGGCCAACTCCTTCGTGGTGGTGGTGCGCAACTTCGGCACCATCCTCTGTTTCGGCATGGCCAGCGCGGGCGGCATCCTTCTGGGGAATATCATCGGGGAGAACAAGCTGGAGGAGGCCCGGGCAGGGGCGAAAAAGCTGATGAAGCTGACGGTTATCACCGGAGCCATCGGCGGGCTGATCGTGCTGGCGGCCATGCCGCTGGTCATGGCCTACGCAAGGGAATCCCTGTCGGAGCAGGCCATGTATTATCTGCGGAATATGCTGTTCATCAATACCTACTACGTCATGGGCGCGGCGGTGAATACGACATTGATCGCCGGAGTGTTCCGGGCGGGAGGAGACAGCCGGTTCGGGTTTGTCTGCGATACCATCGATATGTGGTGCTACGCGGTGCCGTTGGGGTTCATTGCCGCGTTTTTGCTGAAGCTGCCGGTCATGTGGGTGTATTTCCTGCTGTGTACCGATGAATTTGTCAAGTGGCCCTGGGTCATTGGGCACTATCGGAGGGGGTCCTGGCTGAAGAATATTACCCGGGAGGGGCTTTTCACGGAGGAAAAAGGCTGAGCCAGCCCGCCGCAGGCTGGAGGTCCGGCGTTTGAGAAATGCTATGAAGTACTTCATTGATTTTGCGGCCCTGGCGCTGTTATACGCCCGGTTTTTTTACCGCAGGTGGCACCGCGAGGGCCTGGACGTACTGCTTGTCAACACGCTCCTGTATGTCTACCTCTCCCTCGTACTCTATGTTACCCTGATGCCGGTGATCGTATCGCTGCCCTTCCTGTTCAACCATCCCTATTCGCCCATGAACCTGATCCCGTTTGTCGATGTCCTGGCAGGGCGGGGGGACTTTTTAAGGCAGGTGCTGCTGAACGTTATCATGACCATGCCCTTCGGCTTCCTGTTTCCGCTGGCCGGGAAGAGGAAGGCCAAATTCGGCAGGACGGTATTTTTCTGTTTTTTGATGACCCTGGGTATAGAGCTGCTGCAGCCGCTTATCAGCGGTACCCGCTCCTCGGATATCACGGACATTATCACCAATATGACCGGCGGGATACTGGGATACGGTCTTTATCTGGCCTTCAGGCCGGCCGCGTTTGGGATATTGGAGCGTCTGAAAAGGTTGGGGCAGCATTTGCCGCCGCAATGATCGCAACGATAAATTCCTGAGAAGGAGAGCTGTTATGGAAAAAACCGACTCCCGCTACCGGCACTTTGTTCAGATCCTCCGGGAGGAGCTGGTCCCGGCCATGGGCTGTACGGAGCCCATCGCCATCGCCTACGGCGCGGCAAAAGCCCGGGAGGTGCTGGGACATCTGCCGGAGCGGATGCTGGTGGAGGCCAGCGGCAATATCATCAAAAACGTCAAGAGCGTAGTGGTCCCCAATACCGGCGGACTCAAGGGCATCTCCGCCGCAGCCGCGGCGGGCGCGGTGGCCGGTGACCCGGGGAAAATTCTGGAGGTCATCTCCACCGTCACCGAAGGGCAGAAGGCGGAGATCCGGGACTATCTGGACCGCTGCGAGATCCGGGTAAAGCCCGCGCCGGGGGATGTTGTCTTCGATGTGATCCTGACCCTGTGGGCAGGTGAGGACAGCGTGCGGCTGCGCATCATGGACTACCATACCAACATCGTACTCATTGAGAAAAACGGGGTGCCTCTGCTGCAATGCGGCGCGGTAACGCCCGCCGGTGAGGCCGCCAGCGGCCTCACCGACCGCAGCTGCCTGTCGGTGGACGCGATCGTGGACTTCGCGGACACTGTGGACCTGGAGGACGTGGCGGCGCCGGTGGAGCGGCAGCTGGACTACAATTGCGCCATCGCCCGGGAGGGCATGGCCCGGGACTGGGGGGCCAACATCGGCAAGGTCCTCCGGGAGTATTACGGCGAGGACGTGAAGGTCCGGGCCCGGTACATGGCCGCCGCCGGGTCCGACGCCCGGATGAGCGGGTGCGAGATGCCGGTCATCATCGTCTCCGGCAGCGGCAACCAGGGGATCACCGCCTCGGTACCTGTGGCGGTGTATGCCCAGGAGCTGAAGGTGAGCCATGAAAAGCTCCTCCG
>Ga0224747_10336_pt1 | contig 10125 bp, 5 predicted proteins | sample LIM_F_Water_Pos_FD_182999 | JGI IMG/M metagenome (GOLD analysis project Ga0224747, IMG submission 182999) | Enriched cells from gastrointestinal tract of the lab mouse from Pacific Northwest National Laboratory (PNNL), Richland, Washington... | ecosystem: Host-associated > Mammals > Digestive... | reverse complement strand
TGAGGGCCAGGGTGAGGATGAGAAAATCCGCTTCCGCCAGAATGGGGTCGATGGTGTCGCCGTCGGCGGTGCTAAGCTTGGTGTCCAGGTAATCCACGCCCTTGATGGGGAACTTGTCGAAGCCCATCAGCTTCATGCCCAGGGCGTGGAGACGTTCCGCCAGCATCCGTCCGTTGTTACCCATGCCGATGATTCCGGCGGTGCGGCCGTAGAGACCCCGCCATTGGTTGGAACCCTCCACCCCCCACTGGCCCTTCTCCTGTGCGGCCAGCAGTTCCTTGGTGTGGTAGCAGTGCTGGAGCATGAAGTAGATGCAGTGCTCCGCCAGCACCGGAGCGCTGCGGCCCGCTGCGCCGGTGACGGGGATGCCCCGGGCAAAGACCTCGGGCCGGGCGGAGCCGTTCAGCCCCGCATGGTCACAGTGGATCCATTTCAGCGTGTTCTCCCCCAGCAGGCAGGGGGCTACGTCCCCCAGAAGGATAGCCACGTCGGCATCCCGCACCTCCCGGGCCAAGGTTTCCTTGTCGTAGAAATCCACATAACGGAACTCCGCCTGGGGAAAAACCTGGCGCAAGGAACGCATATCCTCCTTGTTGTACCAAACAGTGACCACTACCTTGTTGATTTTCGGCATAAAATTTCCTCCTGTTTTTTGTATTCATTTTCACACTGTACAAAGGCAAGGGGCTGTGCTATCATGTAAAAAACTTGTTTTGGAGGTGTGCGTGATGGAATTACAGGATCGCCTCAGTTTTTTTCGGGAGCTGCTTGCCTGTGACCCGGGCATCTACTACTGGTGCTTTGATGGCGAGGGCCAGCTCATCGCAAGCAGCTGTCCGGAGGAGACTGTATTCTTTCCTCTTCTGCGGCACTCCGGATGCCTGGAATATGCCATGGACACTCAGGCAGAGGAACCCATGATCCTGTCCAATGCCGCCGGCGTAGCCTGGGCAGCAGTGTGGGAGCTGCGGGAAGAAGTGCGCTGCCGCCTTCATGTTATTGGTCCCTGCATGGCTTTCAGCCTCACGCCTCAACTCCATGAGCAGGCCCGACAGCTGATCGACGCGTCCGCCCAGACGGAGAGTTACAAAAAACGGCTGCTGGCGGGACTGGATCGGATTCCCAATCTGCCTATATCGGTGCTGCCCCGCTACGCCGCCATGCTGGGCCGGTGCGTCACAGGTGAGCAGACATTGCTGAGCCAGCTCCACTATCAGAGCGCTTTGAAAGGTACTGATAAACAGGTGCCTCGGGATCGTATGAATGTCTACCGGGCAGAGCGGATGCTGCTTCGGATGGTGCGGGAGGGCGATCTGAACAGCAGCGCGGCTCTGCGCAATGCCTCCAACATCGCCACCCTCCAGCCCTATGTTCCAGATCCGCTGGGCCAAGCCCAGATAGCCTGTACCATTCTCACCAGCCTATGCACCCGAGCGGCTATCGAAGGTGGTTTGTCCCCAGAGCTGGCTTATTCCACTGGGGATGGGTATATACGCAGGCTTTTTCAGGCACAGACGATCACTGAGGTCTCCGCAGCAAAAAGCCAGATGTATCAGGACTTCGTTCAAAAGGTGCATGACTGCCGAAACAATCCCCGATTTACCGCTGAGATTCAAAGCTGCTGCGATTATATGGAACTTCACGCGGAAGAACCTCTTACTCTGGAACTGTTGGCAGAGCGGCTGGGCTACAATAAGTACTACCTGTCCCGCCGGTTCAAGGCGGAAGTGGGCTGTACCGTAAACGGTTATCTCCAGATTGCCCGGGTAGAACGATCCAAAATGTTGTTGGCCTGCACAAACAAATCGGTAGCTGATATTGCCGCTTCATTGCAATTCGCCACTCCCAGCCACTTTTCTGTTGTGTTTAAGCGTATCGTTGGCCAATCTCCCGCTCAATATCGGACAGAGCGGCAAAGCACTTGACAAAGCTCCTGGGGTTCCAGAAGGGTGACGTCCCTTTTGGAACCCTTGGGGCTTTTTTGTGCCTGCTTTGCTTGGAGCGGATCACATGCCGACTTGTTTTATGCAGACCATGCTGCCTGCATTTGGTATCCTCTTTTGTTTCAAACCCGTGCGGGCATTTCTTATGTTTTGATTATGGCATATATCCTTTGCTTTGTATATTCTTAAACTTGATTTTACATTTCTAAAATAGCGTAATTTTGAAACTAATACAATTTAGAATATTAAAAGCAAATTAAAGAAAAGACTTTTTTGTAAATACCTGTTATCATATCAAGTACAAAAGTGATTCTTTATCCATTTCAGCCCAAGGAGGTTTTTATGAAAAAAATAGAGTTCAACACTGGTTGGTATTTCAGTTCCCAGGATGTGGGTGAAAATCGAACGCTGGCTCATGGAAGGGCCGTTATCCTCCCCCACACTTGGAACGCTGGTGATCTACTGTGTCAGCATCATGGTGGGGATCAGTACGGTTGTGATGATCCGCCACGTGATCCTGAAGCCTGTCCAGGGAATGGTGTCCACCATGCAGCGGCTGGCCGCCGGGGACTTTGATGTACGCATGGAGTGCCGGGGGTGGATGCGCCCGCTGGAGCTGAGGGATTTTACCGCCGCCTTCAACAAAGCGGCGGAGGAGCTGGGGGGCAGCGAGCTGCTCCGCCGGGACTTTATCAACAGCTTCTCCCATGAGTTCAAAACACCCATCACCTCTCTGGGCGGCTTTGCCGATCTGCTTCTGGAGGACGAGGAAATGCCAGTGGAGGAGCGTTGGGAGTATCTGCAAATCATCAGTAAAGAGAGCAAACGGCTTGCTGGATTGGCCAGCAGCGTGCTGGCCCTCTCCCGCGTGGAGGCCCAGACTATCCTTACTGGTGTTGCCCCCTTTGACCTGACGGAGCAGCTGCGGCAGGCCGTCATCATGGTGGAGCGGAAATGGACAAAAAAAGCCGTCCAGATCCAGCTGGACGGCGAGGAATGCGTCTACACAGGCAGCGAGGCCCTGATGAAGGAGGTATGGGTGAACCTGCTGGACAACGCGGTCAAGTTTTCGCCAGATAGCGGCATCGTGGAAGTGCGCCTGCGGCAGTTAAGGGCAGAAACGGTAGTGACCATCCGAGATCATGGTCCAGGTATAGATGAAGACACTCAGAAGCGAATCTTCGACCAATTTTACCAAGGGGACACCTCTCATAAGACGGAGGGGAACGGCATCGGCCTGGCTATGGTGAAGAAGATCCTGGCGCTTCATGGAGCGGAAGCAGCGGTGGACAGTGTGCCGGGGCAGGGCAGTGTCTTTACGGTATCCCTGCCGAACTGAGAGTGAGCGTGCAAATGTTCTTGTCATCCCTCTGATTATACGATATAATTAGGAAAATGGGACATGGAGGGGTGGAATCGTGCGGGTAGCCATTGTGGACGACGTTCGGAAGGATGCCCAGCTGTTGCGGGAGCACCTGCGGCGCTATCAAGGGGACAACGGCGGGGAGTGGGAAACGGCGCTTTACGCCAACGCGGAGGACTTCCTGGCCCGTTACCGGCCCGAGTTCGACCTGGTGATTCTGGACATCGATATGCCCGGGCTCAATGGGGTGGACGCTGCCCGTCGCATCCGGGAGATGGGGGACAATGTGGTGCTCATGTTCGTCACCAATATGCCCCAGTACGCTCTCCAGGGCTACGCGGTGGATGCCATCGACTACCTCATCAAGCCAGTTTCCTATGAGGAATTTTCCCTGAAGCTGAAAAAAGCCCAGCGGTACGCCCGGTTGAACCAGAGCGCCCAGCTCACCCTCCACACGGCGGACGGCGTGGCGCTGGTGCCGTCGGACCGGCTGCTATATGTGGAGTCCTCCCTCCACTACCTGACCTACCACACTCTGGACGGCGATTACCGGGTGCGGGGTTCCCTCAACCAGGCGGAGACAGAGCTACCGCCCAGCCTGTTCGCCCGGTGCGGCGGGAGTTTCCTGGTAAACCTCCGGCACGTGAAGGGGATCGAGAAGCAGGACGTGCTGGTGGGGGCCGAATGGGTGAAGCTCAGCCGGGGGAAGCGGCTGGAGTTCATGGAGAAGTTTTCCCGCTATCTGGGAGGGATGGCCCCATGACGGCCCAGAGTATATTCGAGGAGCTTCGGTTTATCTGGGAGCTGCTGGCGGCGGACTTTATCTTTCTACTACCCTTCGCCAAACTGCGGAGACATTTTCTGCCGCTGGTGCTGCTGGGCTTGCCCATCCTGTCGCTGCTGTCCCTGATCCACTTCCCCCTGCTGGAGCTGGGATCATCCCTCCCCGGGATCTGGCGGTATGGCGCGGTCAGCTCCGGCTACATCGTCCTGGCGGTGACCACCATGCTGTTCTCCCGGCTGTGCTTCTCTTTGACAGTGAGCGACGCCCTCTACTTTTGCACCGCCGGCTACGCCGCCCAGCACTTCGTCTACGTCCTGGTCCACGAGGTGCTGGCCCGGATGGTGTGGCCGTCCCTGCCCCGGTATATTCCGCTGTACGTCTTTGTCTGCCTGGGCGGCTGCTGTCTGTTCTTCGTGCCGATGTACCTCACCTTCTCCCCCCGACTGGCCGCCTGTGATGGGCGGATGTTTGAAGACAAACCCTCCCGGATCGGCGCCAACCTGTTTCTGCTGATTGTGCTGATGTTCTGCACCTTCGCCTGCCAGCACCTGTTTGAGTTTGTGGAGGAGGTCCGGATGCTGGGGGCCGTTCTGGGTGGGATGGTGTCCTTCCTGATCCTGTCTGTCCAGTACCAGACGCTGGCGGCAGTGCGCTCCGGCCAGGAGCGGGCGGTCATTGAGCAGATGCTCCGGGACAGCGAGCGGCACTACACCTACTCCAGAGAGCTTATCGACATGGTAAACCGAACGGTTCACGACCTGAAGCACACCCTCCGGGCCCTGCGCCACACGGATGAGGGAGAACGCCAGCGCTTCATCGGGGAGACCGAAGCCAGCCTCCAGGAGTACCAGCGGCTGGTCTACTCGGACAATGAGGTACTCAACACCATCCTGGCGGAAAAGGCCTTCGCCTGCGAACGCCGAGCCATCCGCTTTTCCTGCTCGGTGGACAGGGCACGGCTGGATTTCCTGTCGGTGCCCGACCTGTACGCCCTGCTGGGCAACGCCATCGACAACGCCATCGAGGGGGTGGAGGGGTTCCCGGACCCGGACAGGCGGGTGGTGAGCCTCACCATCCGTAGCCAGAGCGGCTTTGTCTGTATCCAGACCAACAACTGCTGCGGCACCCTGCTGGCGCGGGAGGACGGCCTGCCGCTCACCACCAAGGCGGATCGAGCCAGTCACGGCTTTGGACTAAAAAGCATCCGCTACCTGGCCCAAAAGTACGGCGGGGCCATGTGCGTCAGCGTACAGGACGGAGTGTTCATTTTGCAGATCATGCTGCCGGAACCGGCCCGGACATAGACGGGAAAGCCGCCCTGCGGGGCGGATTTCCTTGTGCCAAAATGCACAAAAACCCCAGCCTGTTTTTGACGTCCACGCAAATTCTGCCTGGTCCGCACAAACTCTGCCACCCCCCTGTTCAGCGCCTAATCTTTCTGCTAAAGTAGCGCCATCAGCCACCGCGGGAGCGGACTTTTGTCAGGAAGGAGTATGAACATGAAGGAGAGCGGTAAAAAGCAGCCCCGGCAGCTCAAGCCAATCGGCACAGCCAAGGCCGTGGCGATCTATGTTCTCTGCGCGGCGTTGATCGTGGGGATGCTGGTGGGCAATTACTTCACGGACGCCTACCGGGAGCTCATCACCGTGTATCTGAGCGGGTCGGGCACCGTCACCACGGCGGAGTCCGAGGCGCTGTGCCTGGAAATCGAGGAGGAGGGCATGGTGCTGCTGCAAAACAGGGACGGGGCCCTGCCCCTGAAGTCCGGGGCGGCAGTGTCCGTCTTTGGGCAGGACAGCGTGGACTTCGTCTACGGCGGCGCGGGTTCTGGCTCGGTGGACACCTCCAAGGCGGCTACCCTGAAGCAGGCGCTGGAGAAGTCCGGCTTCCAGGTGAACCAGGCTCTGTGGGACTTCTACCTCACCGGGCCAGGGAAGGACTACCGCAAGAGTGTCCCCGACGAAACCGGCAGAGGCGATTTCGCGGTGAACGAGGTGCCCGTCAGCGCCTACACCCAGTCCGTGAAGGACAGCTTTGCCCAGTATCACGACGCGGCCATTGTCTGTATCGGCCGCAGTGGCGGGGAGAGCTCAGACATTCCCACCCAACCCCTGGCTTCCGGCTACCGCTATCTGGAGCTGGACCAGGACGAGTTGGATCTGCTGGCCATGGCCTGCGGCAGCTTCGACACGGTGGTGCTGGTGCTCAACAGCAACAACACCTTGGAGCTGGGCTTCCTGGAGGATCCGGCCTACGCCAACGTAAAGGCCTGCCTGTGGTGCGGCGGCGTGGGCCAGGAGGGCATTTATGCCATCGGCAAGGCGCTGGCGGGGACGGTCAACCCCTCCGGGCGGTTGGTGGACACCTACGCCTACGACTCCCTCAGCGCCCCCTCCGCCACCAACCTGGGGGACTACTCCATCACCAACAGCACTATCACCAACGGCGGGAAGTACCTGGTGTACGCCGAGGGCATCTATGTGGGTTACCGCTATTATGAAACGCGGTATGAGGACGGGGTGCTGGGCCAGGGGAACGCCGGGGACTACGACTACGGCTCCGCAGTTCAGTTCCCCTTCGGCCACGGCCTGTCCTATACCCAGTTCCAGTGGTCGGACTACCAGGTGAAGGAAGCCAGCGACGGCTTTGAGGCATCTGTCACCGTGACCAACACCGGGGATCGGGCGGGCAAGGACGTGGTGCAGATCTATATGCAGTCCCCCTATACCGACTACGATAGGGCCAACGGGGTGGAGAAGTCCGCCGTGGAGCTGGTGGGCTTTGCCAAGACCGGCCTGCTGGAGCCGGGCAAGTCGGAGACGGTCACGATCTCCGTGCCCAAGGAAGTCATGAAGACCTACGACGCCAGCGGAGCGGGGACCTACATCCTGGATGCGGGGGACTACTACTTTGCTGCCGGGCACGATGCGCACCATGGGCTGAACAATATCCTGGCGGCAAAGGGCTTCACCGCGGCAGACGGGATGGACGCCGACGGCGACGCGGCCATGGCATGGAAAACCACCGTGGACGTGCAGGACAGCACCACCTACGCCGTCTCCCTGGCCACCGGCAAAGCCGTCTCCAACCAGTTCCAGGACACGGACATCCGCTACTATGACGGCGGGTTCCGCTACCTGTCCCGGAGCGACTGGGCGGGCACCTGGCCGGAAACCTACCAGGGCGGCTCCTGGCAGGCCCCCGGTACCCTGCTGAAGGATCTGGAGTGGAAGCGGGGCGTTGACGTGGTGGGGACCGGCTCGGAACCCATGCCCACCTTTGAGGCCAAGACGGAGCGCAGGGCGTCCGACCTCGTTGGGACGGACTACAGCGATCCCGCATGGCAGGAGCTGGCGGAGCAGCTGACCCCCGATCAGGCCATGCGGCTGGTGCGGCTGGGGGGCTACGCCACCGTCCAGGTGGACGGCATCGGCCTGCCCGCCACTCAGGACAAGGACGGCCCCTCCGGCATCTCCGGCACCCTGGTGGGAGGCCAGAGCGCCATGGCCTACCCGGTGGAGGTGGTGATGGCCAGCACCTGGAATACCGAGCTGATCCACCGCCTGGGCCTGAGCGTGGGCGAGGACTCCATCGCCACGGGGGTGGCGGGCTGGTACGCCCCCGGCGTGAACATCCACCGCTCCCCCTACAGCGGGCGGAACTTCGAATATTACTCCGAGGATGGCTTCCTCTCCGGGCAGATCAGCGCCGCCGAGGTGCGGGGCGCCCGAGAGAAGGGCGTCATCACCTACATGAAGCACTTCGCCCTCAACGACCAGGAGACAAACCGCTACGGCGTGGCTGTCTTTGCCAACGAGCAGGCCATCCGGGAGGTATTCCTGAAAGGCTTCGAGTACACCGTCACCCAGGGCAATACCAACGCGGCCATGGCCTCCATGAACCGGTTGGGAGCCACCTGGTCCGGCGCCCACAAGGGGCTGATGACCCACGTGCTGCGGGATGAATGGGGCTTTGAGGGCGCGGTCATCACCGACCAGGCCTCCGTGCCCGCCATGTTCTACCAGGACATCATCTCCGGCCTGTCTGCAGGCACCGACCTGTGGCTCAACACCAACAAGAATTACTGGCTGCTGGACGCCTACAAGGAGATGGACGGCTCCACCGCAGACTGGACGGACAACGCTGCCGTCATGGCCAGCGTTCAGCGGTCCGCCAAAAACGTGATCTACGCCGTGGCCACCTCCAACGCCATGGAGGACGCCAGCAAGGCGTCTATGCCCGCCGCCTGGGAGATTGCGCTCATCATCGCCAACATCGTTATCTTTGGCGGGGCGTTTATCTTGATCGTTATCACAGCCATGCGGCTGGTCAAAACCATAAAATCAAAACCGAAAACCGAGGCTGCGCAAGCAGAGGGGGATGATATTGTGAAAAAGAAGATCGCAGCGATCCTGACCATCGCAGCCCTGATAATCGGGCTGGCGGGCGGCATCGCGGGAACCAAACTGCTGGGCGGCAGAGGTTCCGGCGGCGCGGGCGGCGGTGAGATCACCGGCTCCTATATCTACAACGAGATTGCGGGCAATTCCATGGGCGACAACGATTATATGTCCTATGAGCTGATCCTCTACGGGGATGGTACCTACCAGATGACCACCTCCACCTCCAGCTGCGGCTACAGTATGCTGCTGTCCAACACGGTGACTTCCGCCTACGGCACCTATACCATGGGGGCCTCCGCCGACGGCGCTATCCCATGCCAGCTCAGCGAGGCCACCCGCATCGTTTACAACGGCTACTCCGACATCGGCGGCTACAATATGTCCTACGATACCGACACCCTTCAGTTCCCCGTGGAGCTGCCCGGCGGGGTCATGACCGAGCGGGCCGATTTCTGGGCCATGTTCGGCCCGGCCCGGACGGTGAACCTGGACGACGCCAGCGGCAACCGGATGAGTATGGACACCGGCGCGGCGCCCCCCAACACCGGCAAGGACAAGGACCCCGAACCGGCACCCAGCCAGGAGCCTTCCCCCAGTGAGGCGCCCGGCGGCGCAGTCACCGAGATCGTCACCGTTCCCAGCGATGACGGGGCCACTACCCTGACCTTCAACAGCGACGGCACCTACCGCTTCTTCTTCGAGCTGCACAGCATCGAGGACAAGGGCACCTACACCTATGAGGGTGGCGTACTCACCCTTACCAACGCCAACGGCCTGGAGATGACCGCCGAGGGCGATCCCTTAAAGCTGCACTATGTCACTTCTGTCAGCGACCAGCTCACCGGGGACTTCACCATCAGCGCCGCCGATCTGGGCTCCCAGTCGGGCGGCGACGCGGCAACCGAACTCGTCACTGTGCCCAGCGACGATGGGGCCACCACCCTGACCTTCAACAGCGACGGCACCTACCGCTTCTTCTTCGAGCCGCACAGCATCGAGGACAAGGGCACCTACACCTATGAGGGTGGCGTACTCACCCTTACCAACGCCAACGGCCTGGAGATGAGTGCCGAGGGCGATCCCATGAAGCTGCACTATGTCACGGCCGTCAGCGACCAGCTCACCGGGGACTTCACCATCAGCGCCGCCGACCTTAAGGCATAAGATTATCGTTTGTCAAAATAAAGAGCCTCGCACATAAAATTGCTTTCTTCTCATTTGCTTATTTGGAATCCTCCGTCCAGTTTGTGGCGGAGGGTTCCAAGTATAATGGCTCAAAGTCAGTTGGTACAATCCCGCAGGATGCCATGTAAATTGACCCTTACCCCGACCCTTACCGCGGCGGCATCGGCCAACACAGCCCGACACATGATAAATTGAATTTTTTCCGACTGGCAGAGTGCGCAACGGTTTGTGGGACGCAGGGGTATGGGGTAAGACACCCTAAACTGCCCCCGGCACAATTCGAGTCCCTTCGGGCGTACCAAGTCGCCGTGCGCTCATTTTGCTGCGGCTCCTTTTCCACAAAGCCAAAGGGCGGCTTTGCGCGTTTCAGGAGGCAGGGGGCCGCCCAAGGCCGCTCCCTGCGGCCCTGCGGGCATATAATTGGCCCTTTGTTCTGCGGGGTCGCTT
>Ga0224747_10335_pt1 | contig 10137 bp, 7 predicted proteins | sample LIM_F_Water_Pos_FD_182999 | JGI IMG/M metagenome (GOLD analysis project Ga0224747, IMG submission 182999) | Enriched cells from gastrointestinal tract of the lab mouse from Pacific Northwest National Laboratory (PNNL), Richland, Washington... | ecosystem: Host-associated > Mammals > Digestive... | reverse complement strand
GATCTGTTCCACCACAAACCGCTCCATTGCGGGCATATAATTTATATAAATATCCGGTATTTCTTCCTGGTGCTTTAATACATACACATACAGCCATGCCGTAATCTCATAGCTTAAATCGCTCTGATAGGAAAAATACATCAGGATCATCTTCGGCAGTGTCCGTGAATCGTCCAACGTTACCGACATCATATAGTATTCATACAATCTGGTGATCCGCAGATTCTGTTCCACGCCGGCCTGATACCATGCGAAATATTGACTGCCGTATTTATTGCCTTTGATCAGCGTCGTGCAGATGGCATGCAGAATATCGCTCTGCGGATGCCTGTCATAGCAGGACATCAGGATCCGGAGCAGAAGCGCCGAATACCCTTTCTGCTTCTGCGCAAGGTATAATACCTGTATCATGATATCGTCTTTCATGACTTCATTTTTCACGGCATAATTCAAGATCTGTAATTCGAAATCACCAAGCTTTAATAACATCGCCGGATTCATGCATAACAGATTCCAGGCTTCTATATAAATGAGCGGACTCTTACAGCGGTAAGTAAACAGTTCCTCCAAAAGCGCCCATTTTCCGGAGGCGCTGCGGCTGTATTCATCCGATACGAACAGCAGGAGCCATGCGATCCGCCAGTTTCCGCGGTTTCTCTCATAATACCATGCAATGACCCGTGCTATCTCATCAATATCACTGTCACTTTTGCCATAAAGGGTCGTCAAATATAAATAGTAACACCACAGCTCAGGCTTCTCTTTCTGCAGCGATTCTAACAGTTCCCTTTCCTGTTCCAGAATCCACTGCGCCTCATGAAAACGTTCTTTTGTCATAAGCAGCTGTGCCTGAAACAATTTGGCCGCCACGTCATTCCCATCGATCTCCTGCAAACGTTCCGTCAGCTTACCGGTTTCTTCCATCCAGGTTTTGACACTGATCTTTTTTAAACGAAACGCCTGATAAAACTGCAGAAGCTGTGTAATGACACGCTTTTTTTCCTTGTAAAAGCCGAATCTCCTGCGGATACTTTCCACATGACAGATAACCGTAACCGGAACCGTTATCGTCTTTCCGTAACCGATAATACGGATACAGCCATAATTATTACCGGCATGGAGCCTGTCCTCTTTGATATAATAATACAGCCTGTACAGATTGCCGAGGAATGCCTCTTCCCCAATGACATTCTCATGGATCTCCAGAAAATCTCCTTCGGTTTCTATCCGCAGATGCGTATACCCCCAGCCGTTTCTATTGATGACCAGCGTATATCTGGAAGCAGGCGCAGGATTTTCTATTCTGATCTGCGACTCTTCGGGAAGAAACTCTACCGGTTTCTTTTTGTTGATCTCTATCAGAAACTCTTCCACATTGTGTTCGTTCCCATAAAGTCCGGAAAGTCCTTTATAGGCCGCATAATGCTGTCTGTCGTTTCCTTTAAAGACCTGCTCAAATTCCCTGCTGTAAAAGAGTCCGACCGCTTCCGTCCAGCTGCTTTTCGCAAGATTTGTAAAATGAAAAAGATTCTTGATCGTTCCAAGGCTTGATTCGATCAATGGTAACTTTAATATAACAGAAAAAGGGAGATAATATTCTCCCTGATTTGATACGATATGAAAGGCGCCTTTTATCTCTGTTCCCGCCTCCATTTCGGAAGTATCCAACCGGTAAAAAATCTCGTCCCGGCTTCCTCCAAATGTCGGCGTAAGACATTCCATGCGCAGATCCGAAGACACCACGCAGCCTTCCGTCAAAACACCTTCCGGTCCGAAGATCGTAAAAGAACCTTCCAACAGCTCTCCTGCCTGTACGGAAGCCTCTATCTGCGGGCATGAAAAATCCAGAGAACCATTCTCATACTTAAAATTTCCGTCCAGTATCTCCTGAATAATCTGCTTCACTTCCCGCACCACGCTTTTCTCGTATTTCGCACCCATTTCCCATGCAGTCTCTTGCCGGGTCTGCATTTATTATACCATTCAACTGCCATTTTCTGCAAGGCAAAACGTAGACAGTGCCGAAGAGTACTTCTCCGGCACATTTTTCTCCTTATCTTCTAACCCGGTTCCGATATCCGGCTGACACCTACATAAACATCTGATATTTCATACCATGTAGGATAGTCCGTGATCCCGCTTGCCGGCAGACCAAACACCCGCTGGAACACACGTACCGCTTCCGCCGTCCGCGAACCGTAAATCCCATCCACCGTAACTTTCGGAATGGCCGGATAATTCTGCGCAATCCGGTTAAGCTGCTGCTGCAATTGTCTGACTTTATCTCCAGACGATCCGATCGTCAGATTATATCCCGGCCAGGATGAGGGCACACCGGCTACGCTGACTGCGGAATTAATATACATGTCGCTGCCGTAATAATAGCGGATGATCTCAATCGCGGAATATCCTTCATCCCCCAGGTACTTTGACCCCCACTGGCTCAAACCGTTGCATGTCACTCTCTGCCCGTCACAGTACGACGTAAAGATCGGCTGTCTGACCCCCGGCCGGGAAAGATAATTGGCAAAAATACTGTCTACCAGTCTGTCAATGTTTCCGTATGTGTTTCTGCCGCGGATCCATTTCTGATCATATGCGGTAGAAGATGTGATCGTGAAGTTGTAGCCCTGGTTGCGGTACCATATGGTCAACGGTCATTCAGCGCTGCAGACCGCCCTGCTTTCCACGGCCCGTTCCGATAAAACAGAAATGACAATATCGTCGCGCTGCACCAGCCGATGGGCCACGCACACCAGATGCCGATATATCCCCATTGAATCGAAAAAATAACCGCCAGCATAACGCGCAGAAGCAGATCCGTAAAAGTGGATACCATAAATTGTTTCATCATTCCCGTACCGCGCAGAATCCCGTCCGCCACAAGTTTCACGGATACCACAAAATAAAACGGCGCTGCAATATTCAAAAACCATATTCCAGAAAGCAATGCGGACTCCGATGGGTCTTCCATAAAGATCCCGATCAAAGGACCGCTTGCCAGAACATACCCTGCCACGATCGGTATACACAATATCCAAACCATTTTGACTGCCGCCTTAAATCCTTCCCTGACACGTGCCGGAATGCCTGCCCCCATATTTTGAGCCGCGTAATTGGAGACGCCGTTTCCTAACGTCGTAAACGAAGTAATGACCAAATTATTTAATTTGACTGCCGCCGAATATCCTGCTATGACACCGGCCCCATATCCGTTGATAACTCCCTGGATAATTATATTGCCGATTGAAATGAAACTCTGCTGTAAAATACTCGGCACTGCTATCATGGTTATTTTTTTCAGCAGATCCATGGAAAAAAAGGGCGCTTTTGTTTCTGTTTTAATTGCCGAAAGCCTTATTTTTACTACGATAACGGCCAGTACACAGCTGATTCCCTGGCAAAGAAACGTCGCCCAGGCAACGCCCGCAACCCCCATATGAAAGGCCGAAACAAACAGGATATCGACAGCGATATTGGAAGTCGATGAAAGAGCCAGAAAGATAAAAGGCGTTTTGGAATCTCCAAGCGCCGAGAAGATCCCTGTCGCCACATTATAAAAAAGCAGAAACGGAAATCCCCATATATAAATATCCAGATACAATTTGGAATCCGCAAAGATTGTCTCCGGTGTCCTGACCATATGAAGAAGTCCCGTACACGCCAAAATACCCGCAAGCATCAAAACCGCACATAATACGGCGCTGGCTGTCAGAGCCGTATAGACGGCAGTCTTCATCTCCTGATATTTCCTTGCGCCAAACAGCTGTGAAACAATAACGGAACATCCTATATTACAGCCAAAGGCAAAGGCGATAAAGATCAGCGTGATCTCATAGCTGTTGCCCACTGCCGCAAGTGCATTTTCTCCGATCAGTTTACCGGCTACGAGACTGTCGGCTATATTATATAACTGTTGGAAAATAATGCTGCCGAATAAAGGCACGCAGAATTTCCATAATACGGTTTCCGGTTTTCCTACTGTCAGATCTTTGTTCATTGCAATACTGATCCCCTTCCCGCATTCTGCAGATTTCGAATCTGCAGATTTTGTTTGCTGCCGATTCTTGTTATTGCTTATTTCATCTATCGGTATTATACTTTTTATAAATAGATTTGAAAAATATATGTTTTATATTACTACTATATCAATTTTATATATCTTTTGTCACGGAACATCATTGAAATATCACTCCCCGTTACTCTGCTGTTCTGCCAAAAAAGAAATTGCGAAACTTTACTTTCACAGCCGGAGTTTGGGCGAAAGGAGTCCACCATGGATATCAGCTACGAATATTACCGTGTTTTCTATTATGCCGCCAAATACAGAAATTTCACCCTTGCCGCAGAATCGCTGCATGGCAGCCAGCCGAACATTTCCCGGACGATCAAACTCTTAGAACATGATCTGGGCTGCCGGCTTTTTATCCGTGCAGGCCGCGGCATCGTACTGACACCGGAAGGTGAACGGTTATATTCCCATGTAAAGAGCGCGGTCGAACAATTACAGAGCGCTGAAGAAGAAATCAAAATGTTTACCGGATTACACAAAGGCACCGTAAACGTCGGAGCCAGTGAGACTGCCCTGCATTTGCTGCTCCTGCCTGCACTGGCTCGGTTTAAGAAAATTTATCCGGAGATCCGCATCCGCATCCGGAACCACCTGACCATGCAGGCCATTGATTCCGTCAGGCAGGGTCTCGTGGATTTTGCCGTAGTCGCTTCTCCTGCCGATATTCCGGATACACTAAAAAAAACCCCGCTGACGCAGTTTCAGGATATTCTGATCGGCGGGAATGCTTTTCAAGAAATAGTCCAAACGCCAGTTTCCCTGAACGATATTTCTCACTATCCGCTTGTCTGTCTGGGAGAAAATACGATGAGCTATCGCTTTTATGACAGTTTCTACCGCGAACACGGCTTATGTCTGAAGCCGGAATTTGAAGCGGCCACTACGGACCAGATCCTGCCTATGGTCAAAAACAACCTGGGACTTGGATTTTTCCCCGAAAAGATGGCAAAAGAAGCTCTGACAAGCGGGGAGATCTGCCGGATCCCGCTGCAGGAAAGTATTCCCTGCCGGGATATTTTGCTTGTGGAAAATACGGAACGTTCTTTGAATGTTGCAGCGGGAACTTTGAAAGATTTGCTGATAGATGCTTTCCTTTCCATACGGGCATGAAACGATCCATCCGTCTATTTATCTGCCCGTAATAACACAAACCACCGGTAACAATGACAATTATCTGTCTGACAATAAGCCTGTCATCATTACCGATGGTTTCCATCATTTTTTATTCTTTTCGTTTCCTAATTTGCCAAAATGGATATTGCATGCATATAAGCATCCGCACCGCGGGCACATGTTACGGTGATCTTTTTGCCGGTTACCAGTACTTTACAGTTATTGACATTTCCCAGGGTATCTAGTTTCAGTTCCATCTCTCCGGCACTCGTTGACAGATACAGTATATTCTCGGTAGATTTACTGCTTACGGTCCCTGTTACTGTCGAATAAGAACCGGACAATGTTGCAGGCTGTACATAATTTTTTTCTCCCGCGATAGCCGCCGCATGCATATAGGCATCCGAACCGCGGTAAACGGAAACCGTCACTTTCCGTCCGGGAATCATCATTAAGCCGTTTCGGGAATCCGTGTTGCCATCGATTACCACCTGCATCTCGCCGCCTGTGGTTGTCAAATACAGCAGATTCTCTTTCGTATTGCTTCCTACGGTACCCGTCACTACGGTCGTCGATGCATTGACCGGACCTGCCGGCATGGGCGTATACCCTGTCGAACCTGTCGTAACTGCTGCCGCCGAAGAATCAACAATGCTGACTGCATGCATATAAGCATCCGAACCGCGGGCACATGTGATGGTATAGGTTTTGTTGATCACAAGTACGCTGCATCCGCTCATATTGGTAGACGGATCAAGTTTAATCTGCATCTCGCCCGCATATGTATTAAAATAAAGCACGTCCCCTTTTGTCTTCTCTCCAATTGTCCCCGTTACCGTCGATGTTTTGGAAGAGTCCACAGTAACACCGACCGTCTGCGCACCGCTCGTAATCTTCACCGCATGCAGATAACCATCGGAACCATGCGATACCGAAACACTTATTTTCTGATCCGGCAGTAAGATCTTACAGCTGCTCGTGTCCGTTCCGCTGTCCAGCTTTATATGCATCTCGCCTTCCTGCGTAGAAAGTTTCAATAATTCCGAAGTCGTTCCCGACATTACGGTTCCGTTAACCGTAGCAATGACTTCCGCCGCCGTCACATTCATCTGCGCTGCCGGTACCATAAGCATACACAACATAAGGCAGGCCGCTGTCCATAGTTTTATCCGCCTGTACTTTTTCATTTTTACCCCTCCCTAAATTATGGTAACCAGATTATACTTCCAATTTTACATATTATGTAAATCTATCATACAATATATATCGCCAAAAAGCAATGCTTTCTTCTACTAAAAAATGCAAATATTTATAAATTTTTTCCAAAAACACCGCCATAATACTTATATTTTCTAAAAAGCAAAAAGCGCAGGGGGTTGATCCTGCGCTTAATGAATTACGTAAACGGATTATGGAGTATGATTAACATAAGGTCAGACCCGGCGGTCTGACCTGCAAGAATTGCTTCCGCAATTCTTGTCTGCTTTCCTCTACTGCCCGTGCATCTTTCTCTCACAACATAAGGTCAGACCCGGCGGTCTGACCTTATATACCAATCCTTTTATCGCACGCCGTCGTCTCCGCCGCGTGTCCACATGATGTTCTGGCTGATCATCTGATCGATATCCATACCGATGATCTCAGATGCCCTGGCTTTGGCAATGCCTTCATTTGCCGTTCCGAGATTCTTATAGATTTCATAAGCCGGTTTTTTATTGCCGTTTAAGTCATACAGCCCAAGCGCCAGATTGCTCTCCATTTCACTGGCTTCGTCCGTCTGACGGAACAGCATGAACGCGTCAATGTCGGGAATCGAAGCCGCCTTGAGATAGCCGTAGGCTACGGAAGCCTCCTGTTCCTTCGTGCCGAAGCTCGAAGTATAGCCGATCTCTGCAAGGGAAATACTTCTTACTTCTCCTGCCGGATTCAGGAAATTGCCCTGATGCATATAATTGATCAGTATGTCAATGTTCTGCATCGTAATGTACGGAGAGGTAATGCTGTTTTTCACCCATACGGCCGGTCCGTTCCATGCATACGGATCATACAGCGGAGAGTTATACGGATGGAACGAAAGACCCCAGTCTATATTGCCCTCTCTGTTGATATAATAGTTAAAGGTATCCAAATAATCTTTTGACAAAAAGCTGCCGGGATTGGATTTACGGTTCCATTCCTGATCAATGGAATTATAGATCCGCACATTGGCATTCATGCTTTTCATTTCGTTATAGATGATACGGAACGCTTTTACATATATATTTACATTAAAATCCAAAGATGTCGATTCCGTATACCACCATGACGTCCGTGCATTTACTTCATTGCCCACGATCCAGTTATCTACCTGTCCGCAGCCAAGCTGTCCCGAATAGCGCTGTCCGAGAAAAGCGCCGACAGCCTTTAAATGTTCCGTCCCGGCAGCATCGTCCACATTCAGCGCATACCCCGGACAGGATCCGCCTCTTGCCATCGGATGAATGAGATCCTGAGAGTAGAGGCCGTCACCGCGGTTTAATAAAACCATTGTCACCTGCAGTCCGTAACTGTTAAAGCTCCTTATCATGGAGTCGAATTTACCGATCATATCACCGTTAAAATAGTATGTCTTTCCATTATAGTCAAACGGAATCGCACCGGGCACCGACGCTGCAGAGCAGATCTCATCAACTGCCATATTGTACACGACCTGTTTGATGCCAAGCGCCTGCAGTTCGCCGTTTGAAGCTTTGGTAAGATCCGGCAGAATGCCTTTGATCCCGTTATCCTTACGTGCCGATGTATAGGCTGCAAGCGCTTCCGGATTCGTAATATAATGCTCGTCGCTCACCTGAACCATCTGCCCGCCCTGTTTCACTGCGACCAGAAATTTACGGCTCAGATTGGAATCAGCCGTATTATAATTCAGAGGAAAACTTACGGAAACGGAAGTCCCGGCATCTGCTATCGCAACGACGTTCCCTGTTGCACCGTCCTGGTATACTTCATCGGCATAGACATAAAATTTGCCGTCATCACTTGACGGAATACTGCCTGCACTGAGCTGACAGACAACGTTTGTCCCCGAAATCAGACAGGAATCGATCTTCACGGGACGTCCTGCCGCTTCCACATACGCCATCTCATCCCCCATGATCTTTGTACTTCCCATTGCCAGAACACAAACAGCGGCAGTCAGCACTGCCAGAATCATTTTTCTTATGTTTCTCATAGTTCCTCTCCTCATTGTGTATTCAATTTCTTCTGCGGATATTATATCATGTCATCGGGAAAAAGTCATTAAAGATTATCATTCCCCCCGAAAATCCGGTGGCTGCCTTACCATTCCGTATACACCCTGTTGAGCGTAAATGACAGAATTGCCAGTATATTGGCGTAAATGGCACTTTCCGGCCAGGTTGCATAAATCTCGGAAGAAGCTACATTCTTTATATAATCTTTATACCGTACATAATAGTTTGGCGCGCTGCTGTCGGATGGCACGCCATCGTGTACGACAACAAACTCCGGAACCACTACTCTGCTTAAGACAATCTCCCCTGTCTCATCCATCGGTTTGATCTCATCTTCCGGAATCTTCGGCGGATATTCTCCGTACAGGGTATGATCCGGAATGATGATCACCTCTTCCGATTCCTGCGCTGTTTCCGTCGGTATCATCTGGATATTCTGCACAGCCGTCACATCCGGCAGTACTTCCACACCGGAAACGATTACCGGCTCGTATCCCGGCGCCTCTACGGTCACATTATATTCCGAATAAGGCATCGGAGATTCCGGCGTCAGGCTGTAGGAAAGCGGCGGCGCGGAAAGCTGTACTTCCTCCGCCTGCCCGGAAATGTCCGTTTGCAGCGTTTCAAGTGTTGTTTCAGGCGTTCCTGTATAGGCGATGGAAATCACGGCGTTTTGAATCGGTATCAATCCGATATTGGAGGTCACATTAATCTGCAGTCCGCCGGTTTGTTCTCCTTCCATCTGCGCATTTCTAAACGTTTTTACGTCCATATATTTACCTGCTTCAACCTTATTATCTTTCTAGTTATCATATGCAGATATTCGAAAGCGGTCACTGGTACGGCTCCTGTTATCCCTACGGCAGTCCGGCAAATTGTTTCTGCAGATCATAATATCCTTTCCGAAGTCTTTCCGTGTACGGATAATAATCCCAGTCCTCCCACTGATATTCCCGCAGCTTTACGGTTCCGGTCTCTTTCGTGGAAAGTCCTATACCGATTCCCTCTACAGTGGTTCCCGAAAAACCGCCGTTTCTCCAAAAGTCGCCCTCGATCTCCTTACGGGAAGGATCTCTGAAACTGAGCATGAGCCATGGAATGCGCACCTCGAGGATATCGCCGTCGTAATAAAAATCTGCCAGCGAATCGTATTCTTTTACATCATAATCATTTGTTCCGAAAACAAGCTTTCCCGCCTCAAATCTCTGCAGCGGAATGACCTCCGCCCGGTCCTGTAAGACCAGCTCGCGTTCAAGCAGAAAATAGATTGATTGGAACAGGGTATTATCCGGCCTCTGCATTTCACTTGTTGTCGTAATGCTCTTATCGTATTTATCGTATTCATATTGATAGCGGTCGTAATAGCTTTGGACCAAAAGTTCCGAGTTCTCTTTTCCGTCCAATACCAGAACAAAATCCACCGGTTTATTAAACCGGAGTTCTTCATAGGACATACTTCCCGAATTTGGCGTGATATCAAAGGGAATCCAGAGCTTTTCCGTATCATAATGCGCATTTTCCTTTTGTATCATCAGATAAAGATACGCACAGTCATATTTTACGGATAAAGAAGCGTCTTTGGTCTTCAGGAAAAAATCGTCCTCATTCCATTCATCAGCCTTTCCATCCAGAATAACCGTCGCACCGTTTTCTCCCGGTATAAAATCAAGCAGTCCAAAATGCTGCTCACATGTCATTACATCGTACCAGTATGCCCGG
>Ga0224747_10333_pt1 | contig 10155 bp, 8 predicted proteins | sample LIM_F_Water_Pos_FD_182999 | JGI IMG/M metagenome (GOLD analysis project Ga0224747, IMG submission 182999) | Enriched cells from gastrointestinal tract of the lab mouse from Pacific Northwest National Laboratory (PNNL), Richland, Washington... | ecosystem: Host-associated > Mammals > Digestive... | reverse complement strand
AGCTGGGGGATTTCGCCCCCAAATTCGCACAGCTCAATGACGACGTGCTCTTTGGCGAGGTCTGGAACCGGGAGGGCTTGTCCCTCAAAGCTGCGCTCCATCCTCACGGTGGCCCTGCTGGTGGGCAAGGGGCTGGTGGACCCGTCCTTCCAGTACCACGTGGAAAACGCCCGGAAAACGGCGTAACTAGGGACGAGATGGCGGAAATCCTGACCCACGCGGCCTTTTACGCCGGGTGGCCCAACGCCTGGGCGGCCTTCCGGGTAGCGGCGGAGGTCTACCGGGGCGGTCCGGGCGCAGACGGCGGGATGTTCGGCCTGGGCCAGCCCAATTGGGACTATGCCCAGTATTTTACCGGAACCAGTTGCCGGAAACCCCTCACCCCTCCCGGGGAGCCCATTTCCCTGGCCAACGTCACCTTTGAGCCAGGCTGCCGCAGCCACTGGCACATCCACCATGCCGCCAAGGGCGGCGGGCAGGTCTTGCTGTGCACCAACGGCCGGGGCTGGTATCAGGCCTGGGGCAGCGGCGCACGGGAGCTCCATCCCGGCGGCGTGGCCTATATTCCCAGCACTGGCACGGCGCGGCCAGGGACAGCTGGTTCAGCCACATTGCCCTGGAAGTCCCTGGGGAGGGCTGTTCCACCGAGTGGTGCGGGTGCGTGGACGACGGAGAGTATTGCGCCCTGCGCTGAAAAAAGGAGGTATTATGTATAAGAAACGATGGCTCAGCTTTCTGCTGCTCTGCCTGCTCCTCACCATGCCCGCCTGCGCGGTGGGCCCAGGCCAGCCTGCGGCGGACCAGGCGGGCGGCGCGGTCTGGACGGCGGCCCTGGAGGACAACCCTTCCGCCGCGGCCTGGAGGGAGCTTCTGTCCAAGGGGCCGCTGGTGGTGGACATGCACGATTACGGCGGGTTTGAAAAGGTGGGCAGCATTGGCGCGGACCTCCCCCAGAGCAACCGCCAGGTTAACGCCAAGCCAGGGGATGTCATTCTCTACCAGGGCAGCCGCGTCACCATCTACTACGGGGAGAACTCCTGGAATGTTACCCCTCTGGGGCACATTGGCGGCGTGACAGAGGCCGGGCTCCGGGAAGCACTGAAGGCTGGCGGCAGCCATGTCTCCGTCACCTTTTCCCTGGAGGACCCGCTACGGGACCATGCGGGAGGAGCATTTGACCTGGAGCGTGGGAGCGTGAGGCTGAACAGCGGTTGCACCATGCCCATCAACAGCCTGGGCACCTATAGCCTGACGGGGGAAACCTGCGCCAGTGCTGTCAAAGCCGCCTTGGCCCACGGAGTGCGGCTCTTTGACACGGCCTCTATATATACCGCAACGAAGCCGGGGTGGGCCAGGCCATCCGGGAGTCCGGCGTTCCCCGTGAGGAGATTTTTGTCACTACCAAGCTCTATCCGGGCAGCCAGTATGACCACCCGGAGGAAGCCATTCAAGACGCGCTGGACAAGCTGGGCGCCGGCTACATCGACATGATGCTGCTGCACCGCCCCGGCCGGAACGACGGAAAGGCCTACAAGGCTATGGAACAGGCCGTGGCGGATGGCAAAATCCGCTCCATCGGCCTGTCTAACTGGTATGTCAAAGAGCTGGAGGAATTTCTGCCCCAGGTGTCCATCACCCCGGCGCTGGTGCAGAATGAAATCCATCCCTTCTATCGGGAAAACGACGTGATTCCCTATATCCAGGACCTGGGCATTGTGGTACAGGGCTGGTATCCCCTTGGAGGCCGGGGCCATACGGCGGAGCTGCTGGGCAACGAGGTCATCTCCGGAATTGCGGAGGCCCACGGGAAGTCCTCCGCCCAGGTAATCCTCCGGTGGAACCTGCAAAAGGGCGTGGCGGTCATCCCCGGCTCCAGCAACGCGGAGCATATCCGGGAAAATACGGAGCTGTATGGCTTTACGCTGAGCGATGCGGAAATGGCGCAGATCAACGCCCTGGACCGGAGGGAAAAACACGATTGATACTAAGCTCATTTTATCTAGCCAGCACGAGCACCCGCCGGACGGAATCCGGCGGGTGCTCCTTATATTTTTGGCCTACAGCCGGATATATTTTATAGGCCGGAAAACAGTTTCCAAACTTCGGGCATGTTTGAAAATGCCCAAACGGTGGTTTTCCCTCTGGGACAGCGTTAAAAAATCTTGAAGTACGCCAGGTATCCCCGGGATTTTTTCCTTGTCTGAAAAAATGTCCCGGTTATTCCGCCGTTTATCAAATAAGCCCTGGAGTTGGAGAGTGGAAAGAGCGTCTGCCCTATTTCAGGTGATCCCAAAACAGCCGCCAGTTCTCCAGTAAATATCGCCATGCTGCTTCTCGATTTTCAGGCGGAGGAGAAAAGGGGCATCTTTTATGAAAGACTATACTGCCCCAGTTCTATGTTCAAGCGGACATACGAGAATGCTTTCAGGGAGCAAAATCCTATAAATAAGGCAGGTTTCCCTAAGCCTGGAAGAGACGAAACTATCCGCGGGGAGATGGATAGTTGCACGGCCGGGAACACCCACTCCATCATAGGGTTCCTTGCAAAAGAACTACGTACATCATAAAGAAGACGGAAACAAAACATGGCATTGCAGGTTTTCCCCCTCACCGTCCCTGGCATGCTCACGCCTCCATTGCAATTCTCCCTGGTACAGCTATCACGTCTGCTAACCGGAAACTTAGTCGCTCTGATATTGCAGCAGCTCTCAAAATGTATACTCACATCCCAATCCAGAAGCCTAAGAAAGAAGGCGCTGTTTTTTAAACACCCTCAAAAATAGAAAAACAGGAAAAGCAAGAAGCTGGCCAAGAACAAACTCCCACCCAGCTTCCCTATTTCGCCCCTGCTTCTCAATGATTTCCCAAGGGCCCCCATATATTTCACAAAGAACCTTAAAAACAAAAACCCCAGAACCACAATGGTTCTGGGAAAATCTTCATGGAGCTGCTGGGCGGATTCGAACCGCCGACCTCATCCTTACCAACTGCCATGGCAATATTCTTTACATATTTTCCGCTTGTTTATAGCCGTTTTTGCTCCATTTCATTTGCTCTCCGGCACTCTTTGAAAGCCTCATTTCCATGTGTTCCACACCTGTCTGTGGCTGGTTATGTGGTCAAAAAAATTGTCTCACCGAAAGAGGCCGTCCACAAACTCAACGAAGCACTGTGTAATTCGCTTGCTTTTCACCTCTGTATTTCTCCGTTTATCCCTATCGACTTTCGCCTCCTATTTCGGTATCGTGTTGCTTGCGAAAGCCCTATAAAATACAGAAATCAGGAGGAAAAGCAAATGACCAGTATCAAAAAGCGCACCACTGCCGCACTGACGGCAGCAATCCTCGCAACAACCCTCGCTATCCCCGCCATAGCAACGGAGGCCCCAACCATCCGAGTGAGCAGCTACAAGGGCAGCACCCTGGAAGTGGGAGAGCGCAACGGACTCATCATCGGCCCCAGTGGTACGGACTACACCGTCACCTCCAGCGACCCGGACACGGTGGCAGTGGAACGGGTACTGACCTTCTGGGTTGCCGTTGCCAAAGCGGAGGGGACCGCAGAGATTACCGCCTCCAACAGCGTTGGAGAGTGCGGAACCGTAACACTGACAGTCGGTTCCGCAGCCCCCGCCGCTCCGGAGGCCCCCGCCAGCGGGAACAGCGCCAGTCTGACGGACAACCTGGAGATACGGCAGGAGATGATTCGGCTCATCAACCAGATCCGAAAGGACAACGGGGTGTCGGAGTTACCAGTTAACGAGGCCCTGATGAACGCCGCCCAAGCCTGCTCCAACCGGCGCTACACCTGGCATCACGCCCCAGAGGAGAGCAAGGCTGCTGTCGACGCCGGCTACCCCTACGGCTTCGGCGACAACCTCACCGTGTTCACCGGCACAGACAACGCCGCCAAACGCGCCGTCGACAACTGGATCAACTCCCCCGGTCACTTCGAAACCATGATTGATCCCAGATGCGACTGTATCGGTGTGGGCGTGGCCCAGTACGACGGGATTACATACTGCTATATGTTTGTCGGAATACCCAACAGCGTCAACTTCTACGCATAGCCAAACATGAAACAAAGCGGTGCATTCCACACTACCTGGAACGCACTGCTTTCTTTATTGATTAGGAGAACTATCCTGTCAAATATTGCGTACCAGTAAACAAGGAATAAACCCCAGAACGGATTGCAAATATTTTTTCGAACGTAAATACATAAATGTCGAAAACGACACAGCGAATCGCCTTCTCTGCCCTCCAGCCTTTTTGAGAGTCATCTCTTCAAGGTGCTAGATGACGCTCCCATGACAGAGCCCGTGGAGATTGTCCGGCAACCGGAGTACGGCAAATGAATTCATGTTTGTCCACCGGTTTTGCCATGCCAAAGTAACTGTAATGCCATCCCCCTCATAAAAAATGACATTACACGCAGGACATAACACATCTCGAAGTCTGCGAAAAAGTCGGCTGTATGGATGTCTGAATATATTGCGCCGACAGAGCAGAACAGAAGGGCACCCCCAATGTGTGAACCGCTCCACAGCCCTTTCATTTATCCCCGCCGCTGGGCGATGAAGTCCACCACAGCCTCCACCGTCCGGGTCTACTGTTCCTCTGCTGAGATGACGGCGAGCGCATCCCCCTTCTGGGGGCCGTAATTGCCGAACTGGGCGTGGTTGTCACCCTCGATTTCCACCACATTCTCGGTACAGTCAATCTTGTCCTCCTCGCTCTGGTTCAAGGAACCGTAGATGGTGAGGGTGTCAGCAGGCGGGTAGTCGCTGTAGAGGTAGGCCCTCAGCAGGACGAGGCCGGTGTCTGTGGGGTAGGACGGGGAAAGGCCGATCAGATTGTCCCGCACCGTGACGCCGCTGTCCAGGGCCGCTTTTCGATATACCTCAGCCAGCCGCCGAACCATCTCGTCATAGGCCCAGCCCTTGGCGGCCAGCTTGGCTCCACCCCGCTGATACGCCCAGGTGGCGAACAGGACCGGCACGGCCCCATTTTCCGGATCGGCTCACAGAGCCGATCCACACCGGCAAAGAAGCTATTGAGCACGGTGATGGGGCCGTGGCTCATCTCCAGGAGCACCACATAGTCGCCAGTGCAGCTTGGGTTTGGACACCCAGCCTGGTGTCAGGGTTCAACTGTTCGGACCGCCACACCGCGCCCTGCCCCGGGTGTGGCAGACTACCTCCCCGCCGATGAAGGTAGCGAGCATTTGGGGCATCTGATTTGCAGATGTGAAGCTACTACCCAGCATGAGAATGCGCATGGCACCGACTTCCCTGTTCGTTTCATCTCAACACTTTATGTCCTGAGCAGTATGGACAAGAATATCAAAGCTCGAGAAGACAATCAAGCTGCCATTCAAGACTTCAATAAAATATTTTGGCGAAAGTGGAAAAATATAGACGAAAGCGCAATTTTGTGATAGAATATTTTCGTTTTCAGACCGAGGCATCAATTTTCGGGCGATTAGGGGCGCTGGCCAATAATTGCCCAACTGGTTTGTGCCATTGATTTCGCAAATAACAAGGGGGGAGTGTAATGGATACCCATGCCGGTAAAAAAGGACGTTTCAGCTACAATAAGCTGTTCAAACTGCTGATTGATAAGGGAATCAAGAAAAAAAGCCTCTGCGAACTGGCTGAAATCAGTGCGACCTCTCTTGCAAAGCTCGGTCGCGGCGGAAGCACCAATACCGAGATCCTTTGCAAAATCTGTTGCGCCCTCGACTGTGATGTAGGAGACATCATGGAACTGGTGAGAGAATAATCGGAGAGAGAGGTCTTCATTCATGCTGACTCGGGAAATCCCTTTTAGGCCAAGGCTCGAAGGTGATTTTCGTATCCGGTTTTACAATGCGGTATCCAGAATAACTGAGGACACGACTCTGGCCGACATCGAAAACATTGCGGATGAGGAAATCAAGTGGGTAACTTCAGAATGCACCTTCAATCTTAATCAACGAAAAAAATACAGAGCAGTTTGGTTCCTCTTCCGGGATCTTATCCATGCCTCGTGGAAAGCGTTTTATAGAGATGGCGTCCTTTACATGAACCTCCCAACCCTCAACGGGAATTCCCCCCATGATGGGTCCGCCCCCGAGGTAAAGCAGCTGCTACGGAGTTGGATGCGTGAAAGTCGGCATGAGCGTCTGCTTACTTTTACCGACTTTATCAAGCATATGGAGGCTCGGAACTCTGTCGGACACGATATTTCCGAACTTATTGCAGACGGCCCCGAACTTGCCAATCGGTTAGAACAGGCGCACGCAGGAAGGATTAGTGTTAAGCAGGCAATCCAGCCATATCTGCAACTCGTTACGGAAAACGAACGAGACCAGTTTACCGGCCTTAAGATATCAGAGATTTGGAGATATTTCCGGCTGACATGGTCGACGCCTTCCGAGACTACTCCCGGAAGAACAATGCAATATCTCATCAGGGATGCCGCCCACCCCATGCATGCAGTCATGGGAATAGCATCTCTGGAAAACTGTGCCGTGCAGATTACTTGTAGAGATGACTATATTGGCTGGAACCAGTATGCTTTTATCGAGAATATCCTCACACTGCCCGGCGATGATGCTCGTCTTGAGCTCCAGCGCCTGCTGGGATATATCGAGGATGGTATCTCCGGCATCGACTATTCCGAGCTTTGTACGGAAATGACGGTCAGGAACCCAACGAATGAAGATATCCGTATGCTTCTTGATTTTGCAGCAAATGCAGAGCAGCAGCGTCAGGATTCGCTCAGAAATTCTTCCGAAAACGGATACGACGATGATGAACGAAGCGAACTCGGAAGCATATCTACAAAAACAGAGCAAGCCCTTTACAACAGGAAGCGGGCCGAGCAGCTTGCGAGATTACTGATCGCCAAGAAAACGCTTACCGACGTTGTAAACGATCCTGATTATGATGAGAACTGGATTAATTTCTGCAAAAGCGAAACTGGTAGTTCTGTAATTCGCAATGCCCTCGTTGCTCAAAAGACCAAGCATATCGGCTCCAGCCTCATGGAACTGAATGTTTGCGGAGCAATCCCTCCGTACAATGAAATCTTAGGTGGAAAACTCGTTGCTCTGCTTGCCACCTCTCCCCAGGTCGTCCATGACTATAAAACCCGATATGAAAACAAAGCCAGCGAAATTGCCAGCAGACTCAAAGGCCAGCCAGTGTGTCGTCCAGCGGAGCTTGTCTATGTCGGCACTACGTCCTTATATTATGTTGGCTCAAGCCAGTATAATCGGCTTAAAATCCCCAGCGAGGTGTTTGGATCGGATTTTGATGTCGTTTGGAAACGGCTCGGAATGACAATTGGCTTCGGTACGATGCATATCAGCAAGGCCACAACTCTTAGTCTCACTGAGGCGACAAGCGACGGATTTAACCGGATTAATCATGTGTTCGGCGAGGGGGCCAGCCCCAAAATGCGTCTTCTCACAATGGCAATCCGGGAACTCCTTGAGGCCACAAATGAGGACTCAAAGGATTTCTCAAAGCATGCCATGTCGAGAATCGTATATGGAGCCTGTCTTGCAGCTAATACATCGGATTACCTGTTGGGCAAAGCTGATAGACCGCACTACTACACCGATATGGAGCAGTATAAGGCTGGAACGCAAAAAATTATAGATTATTGGTCTGAGCGATGGCTCTCCAGCAGGCTGAATTATGAACCGATCTATGAGCGGATACGGGCGTTTGATAAAAACGCATTCATGGTCGGAAACCAAATAGATGGAGAAAAAGAGTGGAGCTTTCCCCAATTGGAGGTGGCACAAATGCCGGCGAATGACGAAGCAAAAGCAGGACTCCAATTCGTTCGTGACTTCTATCGTGGTTCAAGTGGGTATGCGGATCACATTGCTCCCGAACGTCTATCTCTCATCCACCTGAAAACAAGACTCGATTCTGCGATTATAGACGCAGCAAAGAACGGGAAAGACATTGTCCTTACGGGCAATCCGGGCGACGGCAAGACACACATTATCAGAATAATGAAGCCCGAATTAGAAAAATTGGGTAAGCCCATCGAAATCGTTCTTGATGCCAGTACACTATCAAATCGAGAGATTTTTGATGGCTGGGTCAATGCTCACGATAACGGGAAAGCGTTTGTCATTGCGATTAATGCTGCTATACTCTACTCCGTGAATAAGGAGTACGGTAGTGCTTTTGCACCCATTGCCGAAGCATACCGCGCAATGACATCCTCAATCGTTTTTCATAACGAGGAGATCAATCCTGATAGTGTGGTCGTATTTGATCTCAGCAAACGCGAGGTCCTTACTCCGGAGGTGCTTGCCCAGGCGATTACTAAGCTCACCTCCAAGGAGCATTATAAAGAGTGTGACGGATGCCCGTTGCACGATGACTGTGTCGTAACAAGAAATCGCGCTTTGTTAAACGGTGCTCTGTTCCAGAAACGGCTGTCTATCGTCTTGGAACGAGTGGTTCTTCAGGGGTATCACGCAACACTGCGAGAGGTGCAAAGTCTTATTGCTTTCCTACTCTTTGGCAACCGCACCTGCAAACAGTTGAATCAGACGGCTGGTAATGATGAATATGATATCGCCAATCTGGTCTATGCGGGTAAGGGTGGACTGTTTGACGCAATAAGGCGCAGTATCGATCCGGTCAAGATCTCGCACCCACTTTGGGATGAGAAAATCATTCTGAATGATCTTGAGGCAGACTCATGGGCGGAGAGTTACAAGGTTCCTGCCGAGGCCATCGCCTACGATAATGATGAGTTGTTCAGGCTCCGCAAAAGACAGTTTTATTTCTTCAATACCCATGGTGAGGAACTCCTAAAGATACTTGATGATGACGCCTCTAAGTTCCAAGCCTTCCTGCAGCAGAACGACAAGAAAATCGCCAAGGAACTGATTCGAAAAATTAACGCATTCTTCGGAAGCGCAAAACCATCGAACTCCGAAATGAAGATTTGGTCTGGACACAGGTTTGATAATGAACCGCGCAAGGTGCTGATTTCCATTGGCACCCAAAAAACCAGCAGTTTTCGTATCGGTAGACCCACGCTCCAAAAAAATATGCAAGCCGGAATTGAAATGATCCCGAACTATGTGCGCTTTGAGAAAAAGGACGCAGCGAACATTTTCCTGAAAATTGACTTCGATATGTATCTGCTGCTTTCAGAAGCAGAACGCGGAGTTCCCGTCCTTTTCCTCGAATCCGATCTCGTAAAGAAGGTCTGGCGTTTCATCGAACAGTTGCAATCCTTTAATGGGATTGAGGAAGATATCGTAAATATCAATCTGCTCGATATCCAGAACAAAAAGCGAATTGATGTCATGATTGACCGTGAGGATAAAAAGTATCTCTCGGTGAACAGTTCAAGAACGGAGGAAGCATGAAATGGCAGAGCAGATTTTTCTTAGCGACAGCAGAACGGCTGTCGATAGAAAATATGTCGGCTTCACTCCGAATGGCGGCTCCATCAAACCTGTCCATGTTGCGGGTGGTGTGTTGAGAAGCATCTATGGTAAATACAATACTACCATGAGCATTAAGCGGCTGGCACTGGTTTCTGATGCGAAAGGCGTGGTGCCGAAGGGAAATGAACTCGACACCATTTATGACTCGATGAAGGAGAGAGAGAAAATCGAGGAAAGCGTCACACCGAATGCTCTGGAATCTCTCCGAAATGTCATGCAGAGATTACTTTCCGCCGATAAGGGCGTTTATGTCGTAAAGGGTCTCAAGGATGACATGATTTCCTATACCGCTGGATCAAGTTATTTTATCACTCGGCGCTCAATGTACGAGGACACCGGCGAGTTCATTGGCGGTCTCATCAAGGAGTATTGTCCTGATCTGGCAAACTACATAAAGGGTGTGCTCTCCTCCAGCCACCGAGAGTAACCCCATGCATAAAAACGGTTGATTGATTTGTGCATCTGCGTATACGACATTTCGGATGCTCTGGCAACGCTGCTCTGACTCGGGGCCTTTCCAGAGAAATCCAGCAGAATCGGCCTAATCTGCTCACCGCAGTAGAATGCCTCGAGCATGGCCATATACCGAATCAGATGGAAGATGCAGAAAAAGTTGAACAAGCGAAGTTGGGTAAGTGTATTAGGATGCACCTTGAAATTTTCAAGAAGGCAAAGGCCACT
>Ga0224747_10330_pt1 | contig 10190 bp, 8 predicted proteins | sample LIM_F_Water_Pos_FD_182999 | JGI IMG/M metagenome (GOLD analysis project Ga0224747, IMG submission 182999) | Enriched cells from gastrointestinal tract of the lab mouse from Pacific Northwest National Laboratory (PNNL), Richland, Washington... | ecosystem: Host-associated > Mammals > Digestive... | reverse complement strand
CCCGGAAAGGCTTCAATTATGAACAAAACCGCCTGGTTTTAGTTATGAATTCTGCCTGCTGGGACGCTCTAAAAGGGAAGAAAACAGGGGAGAAGGCAGGGGAATTGCTGGGGGGAATGTGGCTGCAAAGGACATCCCCTGAAAGAGAAGATGAATGGGGGAAATGCAGAGGATTTTGATGGGGGATGCCGCGTGCGAATATGCCATCTGAATGGGAAAAACGCAGGGGCGGACAAGCAGAGGAAAATGGGGGAAAAAGTTGCAGAAATTGAGCTTTTTTAAGTTGGAAATCATGCTGGAAATGGACATCTCTCGGCAGACAAAGTGACAAAATGCTCAGACAAAGTGTTCGTCTTAAAAAAGACGCTTACATAGTAGCTCGGACTAGATAGTGTCTACACAAGGATTCGGACTGGCATACCATTCGCATCCACGGCCAGATGTATTTTGGTGTTGAGCCCCCTTTTGTCCTGGACATATCCTGATTGCCACCCTTCGCTCCCGCCGCCTGAGGATGCACTTTGATATGGCTGGCATCGATCATCAGCCATTCATAATCCGGTTCGTCAATCTGAATTTCCAGAAGTTTTTCCCAAACACCTTTTCTGCGCCATCGGATGAACCGCTGATGAACGCTGCCCCATTTCCCGTAATCGGGAGGCAAATCTCGCCAGGGCGCCCCGGTTCGCAATACCCAAAACACCGCATTAATAAAACGCCGGTTATCCTGAGCGATTCCTCCCCACTGGCCGCGCTGTTCAGGAAGATGGGGTTCCAGCAACGACCACACGTTATCGCTTATGTCATGTCTGTGATAGGATGCTTCCATCTTTTTCTCTCCTGCCTTTTTATGATGCTTCCATTCTATCACATTCCCTTCGTCTTGCGTAGACACTATCTAAGCGGGCCCGGGAGGGAAAATAGGCAAAGGCAGGGCCTCACTTCTGTGTGGCCCTGCCTTATGTTCTGTCTGCGATCCGCGCCCGGCGAAGACCGCGCCAGCCCTCAGCCGATGGCCGCAGCGGTCGCAGAATGCCTGGTACTCCCGCTCCATGGCGCTGCCGCACTGGAGACACAGAGGGAACGTCCCTCCAGAGGGGAACAAACATAGGCCGGTTAACAGCATTGGGGCCTGTCTCCATAACTAAAGTGACTTGTATGGCAGGCAAAAGGCAGGTTAGACAAGGGGTGATGTGGTCCTGAATACGGAACCTTAATCTACATTTACTGCTCCTTTTTGAAGTCATTATGTGCATTTTTATCAAGAAAAAGAGCTACCAGAAGATTAAAGAAAAATAAGAATGACGAGCGTATTCCATGTCCGTATTGGCCATAAGCAATTTGGTGATATGAAAACACATTTTTATTGTTCAACTCATCATGTGGTTTGTACTTTAACGAACCTTTACCAAAATATGACTTTATATTGCGTGGACTGTAAATTTTATCAAAATTTTGATAACGAATTGAATAACGCTTTTCGCGAATTTGCAAGTTTTCGCTAATTGATTTTACGATTCTTATACATTCAGGTTGTCTAATTGGAACATATTCATACCCAACTTTTAAGTGGCTCTTTACATTGTATGAATGTCTTCCCCAAAATGTTAGGCCATCACTATTACTGCCATGTATCATAATTACCAATTTCGCTTCTTTGCAATTTTGGGCTTTTTGGATTTCAGTAAGTAATATTTGGGTATCTTCTTCCGATAAAATTAATGAATGTACACCGCGGGCGAGGTCAATATTTTGACGGCTTACGTCATTAAGTTCCCATTCAGCTGTTAGTTTGTTTTCCCCTCCATTATACAACGGTCCTGCAGAAAAATAAACCCGTATATAAATATTGTATAAAAAAAGATGGGCTGGAAGCATAATCCAATATTTAAATTTAATTTGATTGTTGTGGCATACAACATATTGGGGGAAAAAGAATGGGTTGAGTGGCTTCAAAAATTTGGATAAAAAAGAACTGATCCAGGCAAGGAAACAAATATTTTGCAGGACAATTTGAGCTACGTAAATTCTAGTTGCGCTGCTTGGCAGGGATTTGAAATCCTCAACTCCTAAAAAAATAATTAAGCTAACAAAACATGGTGATGGTATATCATTTATCCTATAGATATATGCAAAAATGCCTATAAATATAACAGAAAACACTAGATAAATAAAGAAATATTTAATTAAGCGAAAAAGTCTCTTCCAGACTTGGTGTAAAAATTGCATCCCAAATCCTGCCTTTTCTCTCAATTGCTTTACAGTATTTTCCATTATATCATAGATGTCAAATATTGACAATATCAGATTAACATGAGGGTACGGTAATTGAATGAGTAAAAAGATTATGAACAAAGAGCAGAAGCAATGACTTCATCAGGGAAAGCCTCATCCAGCAAACATTTGAACTGCTTACCAGAGAAGCTGCCCTTTAATGAGGACTGCGCTTTCAGGAGATTGTAAGCCCAATGGCGGAGGACATTCAGATTTTCAGCGGAATTGTCAGCTCTGGCCCTGCTTTCATCCTCACGGAACTGCATATCCAGAACCCAAAGGAGCTTGTTTTCAATACCCCAGTGGCTGCGTTTTGCTTCCAATATCTGCGCAGCTGTCATTCCTTTGCAGCTATAGATGAAGTAGTGTGCCTGCTTTGATTTCTTCCCGTTTTCCTCTGTTTCAGAGAAAATAACGCCGATCCCCTGCAAATTGGACCATTTTTCCCGCCCCTCCAGCCATGAAAAGATTATGAAATATCTGTCTGTTCTGCTCAGGCAGTTTGTACCATTGCTGCTTTTCGCTCTCTGTTGAAAAGATTTTAGCCTGTTGGTACAGCTTATGAGTATGGAGTTGCAGAACAATTCTGGAGTTAGTGCTATAAAGCGTTAAAATTTTGTTGCGACTAGACATGGATAATAGATTTGAATTTCTTTGAGAACGCACGATCTTTCGATAAGGACTGCATTGAAGATCTGCGCTTCTACCCGACGATGGCGGGGCAGGATGTACTCAGCCGCGCCCAGACCGTAAAGGGCGGCAAGGCGGAGCTGCTCTATACGTACATTGACGTAGAGCCGGTGGTGTTCAACCGCGGCTTCTATACAGTGGATATGCGCTTTTTCTACCGCGTGACCCTGAACGCGTACTGCTCCTGCCCCCGTCCGGTGGAGGTAGAGGGCCTGTGCGTCTTTGACAAGCGGGTCATCCTCTTCGGCAGCGAGGGCAACGCCAAGATTTTCTCCTCCGAGATGCGGGTAGACTGCATGGACCGGCAGCTGCTGGAGCAGAGCAATCTGCCCACCGCCGTTGTAGAGACTGTTGATCCCATCGTCCTGGACGCCAAGCTGGTGGAGTGCTGCGAGAACCGCTGCTGCGACTGCGACGTGTGTGAGATTCCCTCCTGCGTATGCCAGTGCTTCGGCTGCGAGCTGACCATGGGCGACGAGTACCGCCGCGCCTTCGTCACGCTGGGCCAGTTCTCCATCATCCGTCTGGAGCGGGATACCCAGCTGCTGATCCCCGTGTACGACTACTGCATGCCCGACAAGGACTGCTCCTGCGGCGGCTGCGCCAGCGAGGATCCCTGCGAGCTGTTCCAGAACATCAGCTTCCCCGTCGATGAGTTCTTTCCCCCCAACAGCTTGAACAACTCCTGTGACTACGAGGGCGCCAAGCAGCACTGCGGCTGCTGCCGCTGAACGGTAACAGCGCGTAAAGTGCTGAAATGATTCGGGCCCCTGCGGGAAAACGCCTGCGGGGGCCCGATTTGCTTATTCCAAGAGACTGCTCCATAAAACTCCCTGCCCAGGTCATGACAGCGGATTTACCGCCCGCCTTTTACCTTGTTGGGCAAAAATCCCCTCGTCAATCCGCCCATGCTGAGATACTGGACAGGCGCTAAAACGCCTATTGCACTTTTCTGCCAGTGTGGTACAATATGCACAGTCCGATATGCGGTCCGCCGCAGGGCGGGCCGGATCAAAAAGATGGAGGCGTAATATCATGACGGCAGAATTTTACACCAACAACCGGCAGAAGCTGCTGGACAAGCTGGAGGGGACCGGCGTGATCCTGCTCTACTCCGGGAAGGCCCCGGTGAAGAGCAACGACCAGGATATGTCCCCTTTTTCCGTGAACCGCAATTTCTACTATCTTACCGGCATCGACACCCAGAATGTGTGGCTGATGCTGGCCAAAACAAAGAAGGGAGCGCGGACCTGGCTGTTCATCGACGAACCGGACGAGGAGATCATCAAGTGGAACGGCAAGATGTTGACCAGGGAGCGGGCCTCCGAGCGCAGCGGCATCAAAAGCGACAACATCATCTACATGCAGGATCTTGAGCGGTATACCGCCATGTATCTCTCCAACGGCCTGACGGATGTTTACTTCTCCTTTGACCGCCGGTCCATGCTCGCCCCGCCCACCCGGGCGGAGGAATTTGCCCGAACCATCCGCGAGAAGTTCCCCATGGCGCAGATCAAGAACATTGCGCCGCTGATCTCTTCCCTGCGGGCCATCAAGACCCCGGAGGAAATCGAGTGCATCCGCAAGGCGGGAGATGTGACCATCGAGGCGCTGAAGCGGATGCTGGAGACCGCCCGTCCCGGCGAATATGAGTACCAGTGGGCCGCCGATTATGAGTACCATGTCGCCCGCAATGGCTTGCGCCACGGTTTTGAGACCATCGCCGCCTCCGGCGGGAACGCGGTGATGCTCCACTACTCCGATAACGACTGCGTCACCAAAGACGGCGATCTGCTGCTGGTTGACCTGGGGGCGGAGTACCGGTATTACTCTGCGGACGTCTCCCGGACCTTCCCCGTGGGCGGCAGGTTCACGGACCGGCAGAGGGAACTGTTCACCATCGTCCGGGACGCCATGGACATGGCCCGGGACAAGATGCGTCCGGGCATTGAAACCAAAGAGTCCAATCAGGCGGTGGTAGACTTCTACAAGAAGGCCCTGCGGACGGCCAAGCTCATCAATGACGACAGCGACGTGCGGAAATACTACTACCACGGCGTGTCGCACTCTCTGGGTCTGGACACCCACGACCCCTGTGACCGCACGGTCTACGAGTCCGGCATGGTCATCACCTGCGAGCCGGGGCTTTATGTGGCGGAGGAGGGGATTGGTATCCGTCTGGAGAACGATATTCTGGTGACCGGCGGTGAGCCCGAGGACCTGATCGGGAACCGGCTGCTGGATATTGCGGAAATTGAGCAGCTGATGGCGAAATAACGGATACCGCAGAAATGAGCGCCGCCCCCTCCGGGGCGGCGCTCATTTCTATTCATCCGATCCGCTCAGGCCGGACAGGTCAAAAGTTTTAACCAAGGCATCGTCGGAAAGACTGAGGAGGGCCGACAGCTCAAAGTCCACCGGAGCCTTGTCGCTGTCCAGAGTGAACGCGCAGGGAACATCCACGGTGACTCCGGGAGACACCTCCTGGGTGCGTGCTTCAATGCTGTAGCCGGAGTCCTCGCCCATAACGGCGGCATTCAGCTGTACCCCGTTCTGAAAGGCCTTTTCCAGCATTTTCATCATGGGACTGGTGGCTTCCTCGCTGTTGTTGGTCCAGGAGTAGGTAATCACGATGGCGGGGTTTCCTTCGCTGTCGCTGGATAGGCTGGCGCTCCTGATAGATGCGTGGTAGTCTCCCAGATCCCCGGCAGAGGGCGGAGGAACTTCTTCCTCACCGTCATCCGCAGGCGGGGTTACCAGGTTGCCCTCCTCGTCCGCAACAGGCTGCCAGGGATGCTTTTTTGTCTCAATGGTGGTCGTTACGCCCAGAACGCTGGCGGAGTATGAGAGGATGCCGTTCTGATAAGTAAAGGTCTTGGTACTCTCGCCTGATGCCAGCTGGGCGGCGGAGGTGCGGGTCACATCATTTTCAGAGACCCAGGTATACGGCTCCTTGCCGTCGGGCGGGGGAACATAGCTGCCCGCCCAGTATAGAGAGGTGGCGTTCCCACCCTCGGAGACCCAGTAAATCTCAATGGTATCCCCGGAAATGAGAATGCCGTGAAAGGAGTCGTCGGAGCCGTTCTGTTCCCGCCACTCCCCGTCCAGGTCGGGGGGGACGGTCCGGTCACGGACCAGGAACCTCAAAAAGTCAATGCCCCCGATGCTGGCATCCGTTCTGGTATACAAAAAACCGCTGCCGAGGAACAGGAGTACCGACAGGAACAGCGCGATCAGCGGGACGGTACACGGCTTTCCCCGGAGAGCAAACAGGATAATGAGAATCATAAAGACGAGACAGGCAAGAAAACCGATCCCACCCGAAATGAAGTACATGTGACTTCCCCTTTCTGTAACTGCGGAGTTTTCTCTGTCTATACTATATACGAAACGCCGCCAAAATGCAAGAGTGAAAGCTAAGGCGCAGAGAAATCTATTTCACGCCGCCGCGGCGCGCAGTTGGCTTTCCGGCGGCAAAAGCCTGTTTCCGTTTCTGCCGCCGGCGCGTGAGCAGGACGCTGGAAACCCCGCCCGCCAGGGCGAGGGCGGCCAGCAGTGCCGGAATTTCCATCTCCCACATATGACTGCTTCCGAAATACCGCCTGATGGAGGCCGGAAAGCCGGACGGACAGAGGTCCTTGAACCGGACGGCATACGTTTCATACCGGCCTCCGGCAATATGATCCTGGTCTATTTCGATGATCCGTACCCCGCGCTGGCTCCTGGAGTTGTAGCTGGTCCAGGTGGCCCCCGGGCAGGCGGTGAGGCGGATACCGTCCAGGCAGGCCGTGAAGGAGTTGACGTGGTCATGGCCGAAAAAGGCGGCTATCACGTCCCCGGCTTCTCTCCAGGCGGCAAATTGGCCGTTGGAGGACTCCGGCGGACAGGGGGCTTCCTCCAGGCCTTCCATGCCGGCGGGCGCGGTGTACCAGCTGCCTTGACCTATGCCCTTCCCGGCGAAGGCGCCATCCTCATTTTTGTCCTGCACCCGGGTGAAGACACTGTAAATCTCCGGGACGATAATGTGCTGAAAAACCAACGCGGGCACAGGCGTTCCGCCGTTGGATGCCGACAGGGACTCTCCCACGGTGCGGCACCAGGCGGCCTGCTCTTCGGTGACACAGCCGTAACCGCCGCCCGGGCCGTACTCCAGGGAATCCACAAAGTACAGATTCAGCGCAGGACGGGATCCGTCGGCAGTATAGTAGAGCAGATGGTAGGTGCCGCAGCCCGGAAGAGAATCTCCCTCATCCTCCGCCAGACAGCCGGGAAAGGTGCGGTAATAGGCCATCTGGGTTTCTTTGTCCACTCCGGCGTCCTGAGCATCGTGGTTGCCGAAAACCACGGCGAAGGGAATGTTTCGCTCCGTTACCGGCGCGAGGATTTGATCGATGATCCGCTTTACATTGGCCTCGTTGTCTCCCAGGTGGACCCAGGGATGCTTTCCCTCTACCTGGTCCCCCAGAAAGACAACCAGATCTGGCTCCTCCGCGTCCAGCACCGCACACAGGTCCTCCAGCAGATTCCGGGGTACGTTCTGGGTGGTCTGGAGATCGGCAAATATGGCGATTTTCAGCTTCCCATCCTCAGGGAAGCGCAGCGTACCGGCCTCCCCGGCACTGGCGGAGGGCGGCAGCAGCAGGAGGAACGGCAGGCACCAGACCACCGCCCGCAGATATTTCATCAGATGCTTCATGAAATGGCTCCTCTCCGGCGGCGGATGTCCTCAGCCGAGGTCCGGCTCGCCGCACAGACAGACGGCGTCCCCGGTTTTGCCCTCGGTTTCAAAGAGGATCAGTTCGTTGCCGCCTGCTTTCAGGAGCGGGGCGGGTATGTAGAGCCGGCGCTGGGGGCCCAGCTCCCAGAACCGGCCCAGGTGGAACCCGTTGAGAAAGGCGCAGCCCTTTCCCCAGCCTGAAAAGTCCAGGAAGGTATCCCCGGGCTCCTCCACCTGGAAGACAAAACGGTAGAACCCCGGCAGTCCCTCACGGTACTCTTTTGTAAAATCGAGTCGGTCCAGATTGTCCAGGGGCAGGGGATAGTGCAGCCAGTGGCTGTGCCAGTGTCCGTTTACGGTCACGCCCCCGTCGATGCCCTTGCGCTGGTCCTCCAGCCGGGGGCCGTAGTTGACCCGGCCCATGTTTTCCACCAGGATATCCATGGAGGCGCCCTTGGAGAAGGAGATGTCCAGCTCCCGTTCCTCCAGAAGCTCCCGGTCGTAAAGCGTGGCAGCGGGGACGCCGTCCACAAACACCTGGGCGCGGTCGTTGGCCTTCCACAGCCGCAGCCGCTGGAGGCGCTCCTCCGTGCCCAGGCTGGTGCGGTAGAGAATATAGCCGTAATTCTGCCCCAGCCGCTCCATGGACCGGGGAGAGACGCCGGGAACCGGCGCACTCAGATCCTCCAGGACAGAGAAGAGGCTCACCTTTTCCGACACCGCCACCCGTCCGCAGGCCATGCGGGGAACGGCGGGGGACAGCGTCACTTCCGGAATCTCCCGGTATTTGCCGATGATCTCCCGGAAGCGCCGGTATTTCTCCGTAAGGAGGCCGTCCTCCGTCAATACCGCGTCGTAGTCGTAGCTGGTCACGTCCGGCGTCAGACAGTCCGCATAGTTGGCACCGTTCATAAAGCCGAAGTTGGTGCCGCCTTGGAACATATAGAGGTTTACGTGCCCCATAGAGAGGATTTTATCCAGGTTTTCCGCCGCTTCCTCCAGGCTGCCCGTGGCGTGGCGGCCGCTGCCCCAGTAATCAAACCAACCGATCCAGAACTCCATGCACATCAGCGGGCCGCCGGGGCGGCATTGAGAGAGGACCTGAAAATGCCGCTCCGCCTGGGAACCGAAATTGACAGTGGGAAGTACATCTTCTACGGTCCCCCCCTCCAGGGATTCCGGGACAGGCCCGTCGGAGGTGGCCAGGGGGACAGTGACACCCTCCGCCCGCATCAGGTCCCTTAACCAGCGCAGATAGGTCCTGTCGTTGCCATAAGAGCCGTACTCGTTTTCCAGCTGCATGAGGATCACGGGACCGCCCCGGTCCGCCTGCAGAGGCGTCAGCTTCGGCATCAGGACGCGGTAATATGCCTCCACATGGCTTTGAAAGGCCGGGCAGGAGACCCGGAAACGCATATCCTCCTCTGCCAGCAGCCAGGCCGGAAGTCCTCCCAGCTCCCACTCTGCGCAGATATAGGGGGAGGGGCGCAGGATAACGTACAGCCCCAGCTCCTGTGCCAGTCGGATGAAGCGCTCCACGTCCGCCATTCCGTCAAAGCAGAATACGCCCTTTTCCGGCTCGTGGAGGTTCCAGGGAATGTATGTTTCTACGGTGTTGCAGCCCATGGCTTTCAGCTTCTCCAGCCGGTCCCGCCAGCAGGACGGGATCACCCGGAAATAGTGGATTGCGCCGGATATGATCTGGAACGGACTGCCGTCCAGATAAAAGGTGTCTTTTACTTCAACCGTCATTGGATGCGCTCCTTATTGTCAATAGTATCGGTATCTATAGTGTCAGTGACCGGACAGGGTTTCCAGAAGCTCATGACGGAGGGTGAGGATCTGGGCGACGTGGAAATTGGTCACCACATCCTTTTCCATCACCGAGTCCAGCGCCCGGGCGTCCTCCACTCTGGCGCCGCAGGCGGCCAGACGGCGGCGGTTGTCCTCGCTCAGCCGCCCGGGGCGGTCCAGCTGGGAGAGGACCTCCAGGTGGCTCACCAGCTCCCGCGCCTTGCGCTCACAGGCCTTGTAGCGGGTCAGCTCCCGCTTCCGCCGCCGCATGTGGAGCAGCAGGCGCTGGTTGGCAAAGACGGACAGCTGGCCCTCCAGCGTGGCAATGCGCTTGTTCATGGCATCCGTGTCCGGCAGGCTGGAATTCCCGTCGAACATGTCTTCCAGAAACAGCAGCAGGTCCCGGTCCAGCCCGTCCGCCGTTTCGCGGATCTGCCGGCTGTTGTCATAGGGAAACACCAGGGAGTTGATGAGCATTCCCACCCCCAGGCCGATGGCTGTGTCCCAGATCCGGCCCAGGGCATAGGGAATGGGGGCCATTTCCGCATCGGTGCAGATCATGACCAGAATGAAACAGGGCAGGGAGGGGGAGAAGGCATCGGGTAGCAGGTTATAGACAGTGATGACAAAAATGATGCCCAGCAGAACCGAGGTCAGCGGCCCCATGGGCAGCGCCGCCAGCAAAACGCCTGCCGCCGCACCGAAGAGGACCCCG
>Ga0224747_10329_pt1 | contig 10200 bp, 6 predicted proteins | sample LIM_F_Water_Pos_FD_182999 | JGI IMG/M metagenome (GOLD analysis project Ga0224747, IMG submission 182999) | Enriched cells from gastrointestinal tract of the lab mouse from Pacific Northwest National Laboratory (PNNL), Richland, Washington... | ecosystem: Host-associated > Mammals > Digestive... | reverse complement strand
ATTCGCCGAGTCATTGAGCGCTGCCAGAAAGCCGCAGACAATGGTGATGGTATCGAACAGCAGGATGTGGATGTGCTGAAACTTCTGTATCTGATTCGGTATATTGATGATATTCCCTCTAATCTGGATAATATCGTTATTCTGATGGCAGATGATATTCGTGTGGATAAAATTATTATGCGTGAAGCTGTCCGTGGCTGCCTTGACCGTCTGATCAGCCAGAACTATATCGGCAGAACAGGCGATACTTATAACTTCCTGACAGATGAAGAACAGGATATTCAGCGTGAAATCCGGGATACCAACGTGGATACCGCTTCTATCGTGGAGCGTATTGCCCAGATGATTTACGGTGATATTTTTACAACCAAGAAATTCCGCTATGGAAAATATGACTTTGCGTTCGACCAGATGGTAGACGGTATTACTGTGGGTGTGGCAACTGGCGGTATGCGTCTGCGTTTTCTGACCGTCGCAACCGATGCCACAGAAAAAACAGAGTTCCGCCTGATGACAGAATCCAAAGGCAAAGAAGCCATTGTTGTTCTGGCTGATACGCCATACTATGAATCGCTGGAATCTGCCATGAAGATTCGTAAATATGTAAAGCAGAGAAACGTAAGCCAGCTTCCAAAGAGTGTGCAGAAAATCATCAGCGATCAGCAGGATGAAGCCGGAAAATACGAGCTGAGTGCCATGACAGAATTGCAAAATGCCATCGAAGGGGCACAGTTCTATGTAGATGGGGAACATCTGGAAATGAAAGGTGGAAATGCCAAGAGTAAAATTGACCAGTCATTGGAATATCTGGTTGCTCATGTATATAGCAAGCTCGATCTGATTACAGAAAATGCGGGCAGTGATGCAGATATTATTGCTATTCTGACTGGTACTGTTACCATGCTCCCAGGCATGGAGCCAAACCGTGATGCTGTTTCTACAATGGAAGAATATCTGGAAATGCAGGATGTGAAAAAGCTGCCGACTTCTATGGCTGATGTGCAGAGCAAATACAGTGCAATTCCGTATGGCTGGAAGGAAATCGACATTGCTGCGGTTGCGGCACAGCTGATTTATTCCCAGAAAGTAACCATCAAATATGCAGGCAATACCATTCAGCCGGATGACCCGAAACTGCCGGATATGCTCCGTAAAAAGAGTGAAATCGGCAAGACTTCCATCAGCAAACGTAAAACCATTTCCGCTACCATGATGCGGGATGTAAAAGAAATGCTCCGTGAGTATTTCGATATTATGGATGTGCCGGATGATGAAGATGGTTTGATTCGCTTTGTAACCGAAAAATTCAGCGAACAGCGGGATTACTATGCTTCTTTGAATGACCGTTACGAAGGACATAAATACCCGGATCGTGGACTGGTGCAGACAGCGATCCGTCTTATGGATGATGTTCTTTCTCAGAAGAAAGACAATATCGCACTGATTGAACGTGTACTGAAAAAAGAGGATGACTTGTTTGAAAACAAAGAATCCATGAGCAACGGCATTGAGAATTTCTTTAAAACACAGGTAACGGTATTTGACCAGGCAGTGCAGTTTGAAAAATCTCTGCATGATGATCTTGACCGTATTGCGGAAAATGAAGAAGCTCATAAGGCACTGAATACCATTCGTCTGATTACGATGGTTCAGCCAGGCAGCAAGTTCAACTATAACCGGATTCGGGAATTGAATCCACTGATGGATACCGTTCGTACTGCCCATGATAAGATGCTGGAAGAAAAACGTACCGAGGTTCTGGAAACAGTTCGTCAGTGTATGGAAGCAACCCATACTGCCGCAAATGGAGATTCCAAGGCGTCTCATCTGATTGAAAAATCAGACAAGTATTTCAGCCAGTGCAAGGAGAAAATTGCAGAATTAAAGAGCCTTGCCCTTCTGGATGCCATGTTCCTGCCAATGTGCCAGTATAAGGATGATATCGTCAGCCGTATCGAAACAGTTCTCGCACCTCCGGTTCCGAAGCCGCAGGTTCAGCCGACTCAGACAGGAAAAGAAGCGGCTCCGGCGAAGAAAAAGGTAGTCCGTGCTTATAATCGTCAGGTTGTATTTCAGGCAAAGACCTTACAGACGGATGCGGATATTGATGATTATGTAGAGAAAATTCGTTCTCAGCTGAAACAGTTGCTGAAAAATTGCGACGAGATTAAGCTGAATTAAGGAGACGATTATGGATAAGAATGCGATAAAAAAGTTTGCTGTCTGGGCAAGAACAGAGCTGATCGCCCGTGTTTCACTGAAAGGTGTGGAATACGGTATTACCGAGGATAATATTGAGGATGCCAATGCGGACAGCGTTGGTGGCAAAGTTCTTACTGTCGATGAAAAGAAACAGCGTCAGGCGCTTATTGCCGAGATTAAAGATAAAGGATATAAGCAGGTTATGGAGGAGGTTGCCTACACATGGTTCAACCGTTTCTCTGCTCTGCGTTTTATGGAGGTCAACGGTTATCTTCCTTCCCATGTGCGTGTATTTACGGACGAGGAAAACACTTTCAAACCGCAGATTATAGCCGAAGCCATTCATCTGGATTTGGATGGACTGGATATGGAGAAGGTCTATGAGCTGAAAGAAGCAGAAAAGACGGAAGAACTGTATAAATATCTGCTGATTGTGCAGTGCAATGCTCTAAACAAGATTCTGCCTGGAATGTTCCAGAAAATCAGCGATTATACTGAGCTTCTTCTGCCGGACAATCTGCTGAGAGATGGCAGTGTCATTCAGCAGATGATTGAGCTGATCCCGGAGGATGATTGGAAGGATGCGGTACAGATTATCGGCTGGCTGTATCAGTATTATAATAGCGAAAAAAAGGACGATGTGTTCGCTGCATTGAAAAAAAATGTAAAAATCACAAAAGAAAATATTCCTGCCGCTACCCAGATGTTTACACCGGATTGGATTGTCCGCTATATGGTAGAGAACAGCCTTGGGCGTTTGTGGCTGGAAGGACACCCGGATGCTAAGAATCAGCTTCTGCCGACAGAGGAAGAAAAGTCTGCCTATGTTGCCGGAAAACGTGATCCGGAAGATACCAAATGGCATTACTATCTGGAAGAAGCCGAACAGGAGCCAGAAGTACAAGTGCAGCTTGCAGAAATCCGTAAGGAATACGCAGCACTGACACCGGATCAGCTGAAAGTCATTGACCCTTGCTCCGGTTCCGGTCATATCCTTGCGTATATGTTTGATGTGCTGATGAAAATTTATGAATCCTACGGCTATACTACCCGTGAGGCGGTGGCAAGCATTGTGGAGAACAATCTTTACGGGTTGGATATTGATGACCGTGCGGCACAGCTGGCTTACTTTGCGGTGATGATGAAAGCACGACAGTACGACCGCCGGTTCTTCAGCCGTGGTATTCAGCCCCAGGTGTATGCTATTGTAGAGAGCAATCATATAGACAAGTTTTCTGTGGAGTATTTTGGCAATGGGGATGTCAGGCTGAAAGCGGCAATGGATACGATTATCAGTGAACTGCATGATGCAAAGGAGTATGGCTCAATTCTGACAATAACTCAGCAGGATTGGGCTGCTCTGTATGACCGCTTTGCAGAGATTACAGAAGATATACATATGTCCCGTGATGTGGCACTGGCAGAACTTTTGCCGTTGGTGCGGGTGGCAGAGGCGCTGGCACAGAAATATGATGTGGTGGTGACGAATCCGCCGTATATGAGTTCAAGTAGCATGAATAACAAATTGGGAAAATATATAAAAAAGCATTTCCCAAATACTAAGTTTGATATATATGCAGTATTTATAGAAGCGCTTAGCAAAAAACAGAAAACTAATGCGTTACTTTCTATGATAACAATGCAAACATGGATGTTTATTGGGAGTTACGAGAAATTCAGGATAAACTTTTTACATGATTCAGCAATTATGAGCTTATTGCAGTTAGGAATAAAGGCGTTTGAGGAAATTGGTAATGATGTAGTTCAAACAGTTGCTTTCTGCACACGAAAATCGGCACTAAAAAACTATATTGGCTGTTATCATAAATTAACAACGCATAATCGAGAAGAAAAGGTTAGATTCTTTTTTGATCAAACAAAGCAGTATTATACGAAACAAAATAAATATTATTTGGTTGATGGTTGTCCGATAGCTTATTGGATGTCTGATGAGTTAGCTCATGTTTTTGCAACTGAAAAAAAAGTGGGAGAACTTGCTGAAACAAAAATCGGTATTCAAACAGGAAACAATGAAATGTTTGTTAGATTTTGGACAGAGGTTGATCGAAGCAAGATATATTATAGCAGTCAGAGACCAGAAGATTTTGATAATTATAAATGGTTTCCATATACGAAGGGAGGAAGTTTTCGTAAATGGTATGGAAATAATGATTTAGTTGTCAATTGGCAAGAAAGAGGAAAAGAAATTCGGAATTATAATAATTTCGGCTCTATAAATGACGAGTTTTACTATCAACAATCTATAACTTGGGGATTAGTGTCGAGTGCAGGAATTAACTTTAGATATGTTCTCGACTGTTCGCATGTTATTGGCAATGGCGGCCCTATGGCTAAATCATATGGTATACGGGAAGGATTAGATTATTATTTATTGGGGTTATTAAATTCTAAAGTGTGTCAATACATTTCTGATATGATAAATCCTACAATTAACATGAGCACTGGTACGGTGTCAGCTATTCCTGTCATATTACAAGATAGTATATATTCAGTTATTGTCGATGCTGTGAAAGAAAATATAGCATTATGTAAAAAAGACTATGATGAAAAAGAAATGTCAATTGATTTTTTGCACCATCCATTACTTAATTATGGAAATAAAATAGAAAAAGCCTATAATGAGTGGTTACAACAATGTAAAGAACGTTATAATACAATAAAAGAAAATGAAGAATTAATTAATCAGTTATTTATTAAGGAGTATGGACTGAGTGACGAATTAACTTCTACTTTGGATGATAAGTATGTATCAGTGAGTATACCAGATCGAGAAAAGGCCGTGAAATCGTTTATTTCTTATGGAATAGGTTGTATATTTGGGCGATATTCGCTGGATGTGGATGGGCTTGTCTATGCAGGCGGTGAATGGGACAACAGCAAATATGTGTCTTTCCTTGCGGATAAGGATGATATTATCCCAATTTGCGATGATGAATATTTTGAGGATGATATTGTGGGTCTGTTCGTAGAGTTTGTGAAAACAGTCTATGGTGCAGAAACATTGGATGAAAATCTGAAATTCATTGCTGATGCACTGGGAGGTAAAGGCCAACCGAAAGATGTGATTCGGAGTTACTTTCTGAATGACTTCTATTCTGATCATTGTGATATGTATTCGATTTTCTTAGCTGGAAAACGTCCGATTTACTGGCTGTTTGACAGCGGCAAGAAAAACGGTTTCAAGGCACTGATTTACATGCATCGCTATCAGCCGGACACCATTGCCCGTATCCGTACCGATTATGTGCATGAACAGCAGGCTCGTTATCGTACAGCTATTGCCGATCTGGAACAGCGTATAGCCAATGCTTCCACCGGCGAGCGTGTGAAACTAAATAAAAAGCTGACTGCTTTGCAGGCACAAGATGCCGAAATCCGCATCTACGAAGAGAAAATTCATCACCTTGCCGACCAGATGATTTCTATTGACCTGGACGACGGCGTGAAGAAAAATTATGCAATTATTCAGGATGTTTTGGCTAAAATAAAGTAAAGGAGGGCTTGCGTATGATGACGGATGAGAACATTAAAAATTCCAACGAGCTTGAGTTTGCCGTTTTCTGTATTGAAAATGTTGCGGCAAAGCTGGCTGTGGATGCAGAGCGCGTTTATCAGGCGTTTGCCGAAAAGAGCGATATTCTGAACGGTTATATCGTGCCGGAATACGAAGTATTGCACACCCAGAGCCGGGAATATATCGTGAATGACCTCCTTGATGTAATGAAGGAAAGGGGGGTGGAAGTATGATTCTCTATCATGGTTCTTTTTTAGAGATTTCACAGCCGGATTTGGTTCATTCCCGCCCCAATTTAGACTTCGGACGTGGCTTTTATGTCACACCGCTGTATGAGCAGGCTGCAAAGTGGTGTGGAAAGTTCAAACGTCGAGGAAAAGATGGTATTGTTTCAAAATATGAGTATGATGAGAGCCGGGAAACTGAACTGAATGTTTTGAAATTCGATTCTTATTCAGAGGAATGGCTTGATTTTATTCTGAACTGCCGCAGCGGAAAAGATATGACCAACTATGACCTTGTATTTGGTGGTGTTGCCAATGATAAGGTATTCAATACAGTGGAACTGTTTTTTGACGGACTGATTGATAAAGCAGAAGCCATCAATCGTCTGCGTTATGAAAGGCCGAATCTGCAAATTTGTTTCTGCACAGAAAAAGCACTGTCTTTGTTGCATTTTGAAGGGAGTGAAAGATTATGACGGCAAATCCAATTCTGCTTCAAAAAAAATATTGTCGTGTCATTGAGTGCTTTGCAAAACAGCAGGGACTTTCACTGGATGCGGCATTGAGCTTTTTCTATCATTCCGAGGTTTATCAGCTGATACGAGATGGCGTATCGGACATGCACTGTATGAGCGATGCATATTTGGTAGAGGAATTGGTACAAGAAGATAGTCAAAATAAAGAATAATGGCTTGTCAGTAATTTTGGACTCAGTGAGTCCAAAATTTAGAAACACCAAAAAATAATGTGAATATCTAAACATAGGAAGGTGCTACATGACACTACAGGAAGTGGTTGCAAGATTTAATACAACCCCATTTTTATTTGCGGGTTCTGGTATTACCCGAAGATATTATGGATTACCAGATTGGGTTGGTTTATTGACGTACTTTGCCAAAAAGGTAAAGAAAGATTCATTTGCTTATAGATTCTATGAAAATAAAGCCAGTAAAATATGCTTGCATTGTCGATTGGTTTGTCAATGACCAGATTTTGGATAAAGAAGGGAGGAGGATTATGACCATAGAAGAAATTCTTGCAGGGGAATCGAAGAATGTAGAGTTCAAAGAAACCCTGCCGGAGAAAAGTATCAAATATATGAAGTCTGTGGTTGCCTTTGCCAATGGAACCGGAGGTAAAATCATTTTCGGAATTGCCGATAAGACCAGAGAAGTAATTGGCTTTGACAAGGAAGAGGTATTCAAGAAAATGGATGCAATTGCCAATGCCGTATCAGATAGCTGTGAACCGGCAATTATTCCAGATATTACATTACGGACAGTTGACGGTAAGACTGTTATTGTAGCGGAAATTTCCGAGGGCAGACAGCGACCGTATTATATCAAGGTTCTTGGTAGAGAAGGCGGGGTATATGTCCGTGTTGCCGGAACTACCCGTCTTGCTGACGAATACATGATCAAAGAGCTGATGTTTGAAGGAAGCAACCGCTATTTCGATCAAGCTTTGTATACTGGATTAACGATTACAGATGAAGATATTGACGCTCTTTGCAAAGCCATGAAGGAACAGGCAGTGCAAAACGCTCATAATGAGGAACAGAAAGCATCTATCAAAGATGTTGGCAGACAGCAGTTGCGTTCTTGGGGAGTTTTGATTGAGCGTGACGGAATAGATTATCCGTCCAATGCCTTTGCCATTTTGACTGGCAACGGAGGACTTCATGTCACAACACAATGTGGCGTGTTCAAAGGTACAACAAAAGCGGTATTTGTTGACCGTAGAGAATATCCCGGTCCGCTTTGGGAGCAAATAGACGAAGCATTTCAGTTTGTTCTGCGGAATATTCATCTGGGCGCGACTATTGTGGGGATTTACCGGCAGGATGTTTATGAAATTCCACCGGATGCCATTCGTGAATTAATTATCAACGCTGTGGTACATCGCAGTTATCTGGATCATGGAACAATACAGGTTGCTGTTTATGATAACCGGCTGGAAATCACTTCTCCTGGCAAATTGCCAATGGGACAGACTGTGGAACGTATGAAGGAAGGTTATTCTAAAATCAGGAATGAAGCACTTGCCCATGCGTTTTCTTATATGAATTTAATTGAGCATTGGGGAAGCGGCATCCCGAGAATTATTGGCAAAGTAAAGAAAGCCGGATTGCGGGAACCAGAATTTATTGGTGGTGAAGTTGATTTGCGTATCAACATTTATCGAGACCAGAGCAATGATACAGTTGACCTTAATGACCTCAATCGTGATCTCAATGATCCCAATAGTGCCGATAAAGTGCCGGATAATACTTTAAAAGTGCCGGACAGTGCCGATGATGTGCCGGATAATGCTATCAAAATGCCGGATAGTGAACAGGAACAATGCATTTATAAATATGTACTGGAAAATGGTTCTATAAAAACAAATAAAGTGATGGAACTTCTTAATGTGAAGCAGCGTAGAGCAAGGGTTATTTTGCAGTCGATGATTGAAAAAGGTTGGCTGAAAAAAACGGGTGCAGCAAGAAGTACCATTTATTTGAAGAACACAGAGGGGAGGTGACGCAGCATGGATACCGACAAAGTAATACAAGACTTGAACCGGCGGTTTGCTGCCCCTTTGCCGGAATTTTATCAGCGTCGTATCATCTTCTGGTATGACAAAGATAAAGAATTTGAGGACAAGTTGGACGAGGTGATGCTTGAAAATGCAAAGGTGGTTGCACTGACTGGAAACAACGCATTTTCTGTGAAGAAGCTGCTTTCAGTGGATGATTTGACCACAAACTATCTGGTTTACAGTCCGCTGGCGTACAACCGCCCAGATGATAACTGGCTTTTAGATATAGAACTTTACAGCGAGGAGTTCCGGGCAGATTTGATTTCTATTTGGATGGATGAGATGGGACTTGCATCGAATCCGGCCATGAGAAAGCAGGTAAAAAATTATCGTGCCTATTTCAATGCGAAAGACCGTCGTTTGAAAATCAGCACCCAGAATAAAGTTCCGGCAACTCCGGCACAGCTGCATATGGCTGTGATGGCGGCAATCTGCGGATTGAAGAACGCACAGCCGAACCTGATTTTACGCAGTGTGTTCCGGGCAGGACTTGATTTGAACAACAATGCAGTTTATCAGGATTTTGTAAAGTATCATGCAGACGGTGCGTTCTGGGCAATGGTTCGTCAGGGATGCGGATTTTGTGAGGAAGAACCTGATCTTGGACAGCTGGCAATTCATTTACTGCTGACCGCTGTTACTCGTACTATGCGGCAGGAATACCTTGCCGGACTGGACGGATTTATTTCTATGCCGCACCAGGCGTATTGCTACGATTTCATTTCGGAATGGCTTCATAGCAACAAGGTGAATTCCGGCGAAGCCGGAAGACAAGGGGAGCCCGTTAGGGCGGGAAGGTGCCCTGGGGCAGAGGGCGGCCTGGGCCGAGATATTCAGCAGCTTTATGATGTGGCAAGATATGTGGAAGATGAAGCACGTCTGCGTCAGCGGTTTGAAAAACTGACGGTTGACGATCTGGTTGGTACAGAGTGCTTCCCGTGCATCAACGAAGTGATTTTGACAAAGCTGATGACCGAAATCAGCGACCATATCATTGATGTGGATACCATTATTTCAACCGTGGAGAAACGTAGAACCTGTGCATGGTATGAGCCATTTAAGAATTTTTATGACGGTATTTTGCAGGTTGCAAATATGCAGAGCTTCTTCAAGGAACACTCTGCCGGATTCCATACCGCAGAAGCAAAGGGCATCTGGAAGGAATACACCGAAAGCTATTATCAGATGGACACTTACTACCGTTTGTTCCACCTGAGTTTCCAAAAGAGCCTGGAGACTTCCAATATTCTGCTGGACGATCTGTTCAAGCACGTTGTTGATAAAGTGGAAGGAATTTATACTCACTGGTTCTTGGGTGAACTGGGTAACAACTGGTCGGATGTGTGTGCAGACGAACTGGCAGCCTATGGCAAGGTTCTGGAAGTACCGCAGCAGGAAGAATTTTATTGTTCTCGCATCAAAACTTCAGATACCAAGGTATTTGTGATTATTTCGGACGCTATGCGTTATGAAGTGGCGGCAGCGATGGCAGATCAGCTTCGCAGAGAAACACAGAGTAAGGTTTCTCTTGGCAGTATGCAGAGCATCTTCCCTTCTATCACGAAGTTTGGTATGGCAGCACTGCTTCCACATAAGGAACTGACGGCAGAACTTCGGAACGATATTTTGACTGTGCTGGCAGATGGGCAGTCTACGGCA
>Ga0224747_10328_pt1 | contig 10202 bp, 8 predicted proteins | sample LIM_F_Water_Pos_FD_182999 | JGI IMG/M metagenome (GOLD analysis project Ga0224747, IMG submission 182999) | Enriched cells from gastrointestinal tract of the lab mouse from Pacific Northwest National Laboratory (PNNL), Richland, Washington... | ecosystem: Host-associated > Mammals > Digestive... | reverse complement strand
GACGACGATTTGATGATGGAATATCTGGAGGGAGAGGAGCCGTCCGTAGAAGCGCTGAAAGCTGCTTTGAGGAAAGCTACCTGCGAGTGCACCGCCATTCCGGTGTGCTGCGGTTCCGCCTACAGAAACAGAGGCGTTCAGAAACTGCTTGACGCGGTTCTGGAATATATGCCGGCTCCTACCGACATCCCGGCTATCAAGGGTGTCGATATGGACGGCAATGAGGTTGAGAGACACTCCTCCGACGAGGAACCCTTCTCCGCACTGGCATTTAAGATTATGACCGACCCATTTGTGGGCAAGCTGGCTTTCTTCCGCGTGTACTCCGGCACTATGAACTCCGGTTCCTACGTGCTGAACGCGACAAAGGGCAAGAAAGAGCGTGTGGGACGTATCCTGCAGATGCATGCCAACAAGAGACAGGAACTGGACAAGGTTTACTCCGGAGATATTGCCGCTGCCGTGGGCTTTAAGCTGACGACCACCGGCGATACTATCTGCGACGAGCAGCATCCGGTTATCCTGGAGTCCATGGAGTTCCCGGAGCCGGTTATCGACATCGCGATCGAGCCCAAGACCAAAGCAGGCCAGGGCAAGATGGGCGAGGCTCTTGCAAAGCTTGCCGAGGAGGATCCTACCTTCCGCGCAAAGACCAACCAGGAGACCGGTCAGACCATTATCTCCGGTATGGGCGAGCTTCACCTGGAGATTATCGTAGACCGTCTGTTAAGAGAATTCCATGTAGAAGCCAACGTAGGTGCGCCTCAGGTTGCCTATAAGGAGACCATCACCAAAGCGGTTGACGTGGACAGCAAGTATGCTAAGCAGTCCGGCGGACGCGGTCAGTACGGCCACTGTAAGGTACACTTTGAACCTATGGATGCCAATGCGGAGCAGACCTTTAAGTTTGAGTCCAGCGTTGCGGGCGGCGCTATTCCCAAGGAATATATCCCGGCCGTAGGCGCAGGTATTGAGGATGCCGCAAAGTCCGGTATCCTGGGCGGATTCCCGGTACTGGGCATCAGCGCCAATGTATACGACGGTTCCTACCACGAGGTTGACTCCAACGAGATGGCGTTTAAGATTGCCGGTTCTCTGGCATTTAAGGATGCCATGCAAAAAGCGGGAGCGATCCTTTTGGAGCCCATCATGAAGGTGGAAGTGACCATGCCTGAGGACTATATGGGTGATGTTATCGGCGATATCAACTCCCGTCGCGGCCGCATCGAGGGTATGGAAGATATCGGCGGCGGCAAGATGGTAAAGGCTTATGTACCGCTGTCAGAGATGTTTGGTTATTCCACAGACCTGCGTTCCAGGACACAGGGCCGCGGCAACTACTCCATGTTTTTTGAGAAGTACGAGCCGGTTCCCAAGTCCGTGCAGGAAAAGGTTATTGCCGAAAGAAAAGGCAAATAACAGTAAGAGTTAGTGATTATAGGCTTGAAAAAACAAGCTAAATAGCATATAATATAGACTAGCCTATTATAAAATGAAAGGCCTGGCGCTTTTGCGGCGCCAGCCGCAAATGAATAGCCGCAAAGGCTGATTAAGGAGGACGTTATAAAATGGCAAAACAAAAGTTTGAGAGAAGCAAACCGCATTGTAACATTGGTACCATCGGCCACGTTGACCATGGTAAAACTACATTGACTGCTGCTATCACCAAGACTCTTCACGAGAGAAAGGGTACTGGCGAGGCTGTAGCATTCGAGAACATCGACAAGGCTCCGGAAGAGAGAGAGCGTGGTATCACCATCTCTACTGCTCACGTTGAGTATGAGACTGATAACAGACATTATGCACACGTTGACTGCCCAGGCCATGCTGACTATGTAAAGAACATGATCACCGGTGCTGCTCAGATGGACGGCGCTATCCTGGTTGTTGCTGCTACTGACGGTGTTATGGCTCAGACAAGAGAGCACATCCTTCTGTCCCGTCAGGTAGGTGTTCCCTATATCGTAGTGTTCATGAATAAGTGCGATATGGTTGACGATCCCGAGCTGCTTGAGCTGGTAGACATGGAGATCCGTGAGCTGCTGAACGAGTATGAGTTCCCGGGCGATGACACACCGATCATCCAGGGTTCCGCTCTGAAGGCTCTTGAGGATCCCAGCAGCGAGTGGGGCGAGAAGATCATCGAGCTGATGGATGCTGTTGACAGCTGGGTTCCGGATCCGCAGCGTGAGACTGACAAGCCGTTCCTGATGCCTGTAGAGGACGTATTCACCATTACCGGCCGTGGTACGGTTGCTACCGGTAGAGTAGAGCGTGGTACTCTGCACCTGAATGAGGAAGTTGAGATTGTAGGTATCTCCGAGGAGAGCCGCAAGACCGTTGTTACCGGTATCGAGATGTTCCGTAAGATGCTTGACGAGGCTCAGGCTGGTGATAACATCGGCGCTCTGCTTCGTGGCGTTCAGAGAACCGACATCGAGAGAGGACAGTGTCTGTGCAAGCCAGGTTCTGTAAAGTGCCATCACAAGTTTACCGCTCAGGTATACGTTCTGACCAAGGATGAGGGTGGCCGTCATACTCCTTTCTTCAACAACTATCGTCCGCAGTTCTACTTCAGAACAACCGACGTTACCGGCGTTTGCGAGCTGCCGCAGGGTACTGAGATGTGTATGCCTGGCGACAACGTAGAGATGAGCGTTGAGCTGATCCATCCGGTAGCTATGGAGCAGGGACTTCGGTTTGCTATCCGTGAGGGTGGTCGTACTGTTGGTTCCGGTAGAGTTGTTTCTATCGTTGAGTAATCAGTAAAAAGTTAGACTTTATGGGGCTTTCCGAGCGATCGGAAAGCCCTTTTTGATAATTTGCAACAGTGAAAAAGTAGTAAGTGGTGCCAAAACGGTGCAATAAAAAAGAACTCCGATGAAATTCGGCACTATTTTTCTAAACAGATACATAAGCGGATATAGTGAATTTTTCAAATATGCCTTTACGCGGTTTCCGTCAAGAGTGTCATTCAGTCCATCGGGGAGCGTGGGATATATTGAATGTGCTGCTCCATCGTTTATCGTCTATTATGGAAACGGATGCAAACAGCGATGTTGGGGATTCAGGATTTCGATTCTGGGGAGTTTTTGTTTTATAAATTTTAGTCTGGATAGGATAAAATAAATATAGTATACCCTTTTGAGCCGGTCTATTGACAGCATGTGGCTGAGAGATCTTTACTGGACTTATACAGTCGGAATGTAACAGGCAGTAACGAAATAAAGGAGAAGGAACCAAATTTGTTCTGGGACATAAAATTATAGTAAGCCAAGCATATGAAAATGGTGTGTCTGCTTTAGAGGATATTTGAAGAATATATTTTAGTCAGATGCGGGGCACATTTCGTGTGAGATTTGGCTGGATTATTTTTGAAAACATTTTAAATCTGCGAAAGGAGAAGATTATGTTTCCAGACGAATTTGACGGATATGAAAACCTAGAAAATTGGCAATACACAAATAGAGAAAAGAACCGTGTGGATGAGAATGACTGTCGGATATCGTCAATGCCGTGTTGCGGGAATACATGCTGCGGGGATTGCTGTATAGGCCCTATGGGACCGCGAGGCCCCAGGGGATTTCAGGGGCCTGCAGGGCAGGCGGGGACGGGGCTTGAAACTGTGATACCGTTCGTTGAGGGTAGCTTTTACAGGGCCGGAACTATGGTGTTTTATAATGGAGCGATGTATCAGGTGGCAGGAGATAATCCCATGGGAATTCCGGGAGTTTCTCCGGACTTTCTTCTGGTGACTGCGGCAGGTCCAACAGGTCCTCAAGGCCCGGCAGGCGCACCGGGAGAAGTGGGTCCGGCAGGTGCACCAGGAGCGGTAGGCCCGGCAGGTCCGGCAGGTGCACCAGGGGCGGTAGGCCCGACGGGTCCGGCAGGTCCAGCGGGTGTACCAGGAGCGGTAGGTCCGGTAGGTCCAGCGGGTGCACCAGGGGCAGTGGGTCCAACGGGTCCGGCAGGTGCACCAGGAGCGGTAGGCCCGGCAGGTCCAGTGGGCGCACCGGGGGCAGTAGGTCCAACGGGCCCAGCAGGTATACCAGGAGCAGTGGGTCCCACAGGCCCAGCAGGAGTACCAGGAGCAATGGGTCCGACAGGTCCGGCGGGCGTATCAGGAGCAATGGGTCCCACAGGTCCGGCAGGGGCGCCGGGAGCGGCGGGTCCCACAGGCCCGGCAGGCGCACCAGGAGCAATGGGCCCCACCGGACCGACAGGTCCAGCCGGTCCGGCGGGAACTGGACTGGATAATGTGGAAGCTTTTGTACCAGGGAAACCCTATACTGCCAGGAAAATGATATTTAATAATGGAGCATTGTATCAGGTAGTAAAGGATAACCCAACTGGTACTCCAGGAAATTCCCCGGATTATGCCTTGGTGACAGCAGCAGGTCCGGCGGGCCCGGCAGGAGCTGGATTGGATAGCGTGGAGGCCTTTGTGTCGGGGAAGCCTTATACTGCCAGGAAAATGGTATTTAATAATGGAGCGCTGTATCAGGTACTAAAAGATAATCCAACTGGTACTCCAGGAAATTCCCCGGATTATGCTCTGGTGACGGCAACGGGCCCGACGGGTCCCCAAGGTCCGGCAGGAATAGCAGGAACAGCGGGACCAACAGGCCCTCAAGGCCCGGCAGGAGCAGCGGGACCAACAGGCCCTCAAGGTCCGGCAGGAACAGCAGGAGCAACAGGTCCGACGGGTCCCCAAGGTCCGGCAGGAGTAACAGGTCTAGCAGGCCCCCAAGGCCCGGCAGGACCAACAGGCCCCCAAGGCCCGGCAGGACCAACAGGCCCCCAAGGTCCGGCAGGAACAGCAGGAGCAACAGGTCCCACCGGCCCGGCAGGTCCGCCTGCACCAGCACAGGAGCTGAACCTGATGTCAGCTGTTAATATAATGGTACTGGAAGCAGAAGCTAATACAGCTTTGAATTTTGATTATGATCGGCTGGAAGCAGGGACGGCGATTTCCTATTCTACCAGTACAAAAAACTTTATATTGTCGGAAAAAGGATATTATGAAATTCATTATTATTCGGCGTGTGGTTGCGACTCTTCCGGCACAGTGCCTGTAACGCTATCGCTGATGCTGACTAATAATGGGACTTTTATTCCGGGAACCTTATCAGCGGCTACAATTTCATCAAAGGATGAGTCATCAAATTTGTTAGGCAATGTAATTGTGAATGTAGCATCCCCGCCTGTCAATATCGCGTTGATGGCAGGTATGAAAGGAAGATACGGTGGGTTATCTCTGACGATTCGGAAACTTAACTGAGAAAAAAGCAGAAGAAACATGGCAAAATGGAGGAGAAAGAGGCTGATGGGGACGCGTCAGCCTCTTTTTTAGAGATTTTGTCCGGTGAAGCAGAAACGTACATAAACAGGGATTGGAGAGTATGGACAGGAAAGCCATCGGCGCAGCTGTTTTTAAATAATTTCTTTTAAAAACATACGCATAAATGGAGGTTATATCTTTCTTTTCTTACCTATTCATGGTAAAATATTTCCGTCAACTACAAAAAATTTATCGAAAGGAGGCGTATTATGGGCTACAGAATACTGCTGTTCGATGTGGATAATACCCTTCTGGATTTTGATGCCAACGAGACCGAGTCTTTCCGATCTATGATGGACGAGATGGGGGAGGCGTGGACAGAAGAGTTATATGATACCTATAAAAATCTGAACAGAGAACTGTGGAGAAGTATTGAACAGGGCAGGATTTCCGTGGAGGAGGGCGTGAACCGCAGGTTCTCGGATCTGATGGCCTGTTACGGTAAGCAGGTGGACGGCAGGCTCTGGGAACAGGCATACCGCAGGTATCTGAATCAGGGAATTCAGGAGATTCCTCAGGTCCGTCAGATTCTGGGAAAGCTTAGGGAGGATGGATATGAACTGTATGTCATCACCAATGGGGTGGAGGAAACCCAGACATCCCGCATGTCCAGGTCCGGGCTTGACAGATATTTCAGACAGCTTTTTATTTCCGGAAAGATAGGGGCGGGAAAGCCGTCTGGGGAATTTTTTGATTATGTGAAAAGTCATGTGGAGCGGTTTGATGCACGGGAGGCACTGGTAATCGGCGATTCTCTCACATCGGATATTAAAGGCGGGATTGGTGCGGGAATCGATACCTGCTGGTTCTGCAGGAACGGGAATAAGGATGAGAGAGCGCAGGAGATGGAGGAGAGAGACATACGGCCCACCTACGTGATCGAACAGCTGACTGATCTTTTCCGGATATTGCAGATGCAGCCGTAAAGAGGATCTGTAAGAAACAGCCCTGCTGAGAAACAGCAGGGCTGACCAGGATTAAAGTTCCTTAATCGGTCTGTTTTGTAATTTTCAGGATAAAACCGGCGAGGCCTGCCGCCAGCTGTCCGTGTCCGGCATCCGTCAGATGCATAAAGTCTATGCCGCTGGGCTCTGCGGACAGCATTACATTGGCATCTAGATAACGGCATCCCATGGACTGAGCTATAAGTTTGAATTCTTTTCCCAGACCGGCAGACTTTTCTGCGCAGCCTTTTCCCATAGTGGACGCCACATCCGAATCCGCATACCGGGGATCAATGTTCTGGGGAGTGACTACCAGAATGTCGGGGGTCCCGCCGCGCCAGCAGTCGGCTGCCTGCGCTTTGGCGATGAGGCGCTTAAGCCCCAGCGCGATGCAGGCAGGGGAAACGCCAAAGCGCTCTTTGGTATCATTGGTTCCCAGCATAATGATCAGAAGATCCACAGGCTCATGGGTCATAAGGCATGGATAGATATGATCCAGACCGGACAGACCTTCATGGATGGGATCGTCAAAACAGGTGGTGCGGCCGGACAGGCCTTCTTCCAGGACAAGAAAGTCATCCCCAAGGTATGATTGGAGGAGACATGTCCAGCGCTCATCCTCTGAGAAACGGCCTCCGGTTTCGGCACAGTATCCATGGGTGTTGGAATCACCATAGCATACAATATGTTTTTTCATGAAATTCCCCTTTGGGATCTGGTTTACAGATCCTTTGTATCAGCGATGGTTTGTTTGATATCTTTGTAAAGCTGAACCAGATCAGGATTATCCAGGGCGACAGGAAGAAACGGAAGTCTGGGATCGCCCATGGGACATCCGTCCAGGCTGATAATTCCTTTCACTGCTCCGTGCATGGACGCGAAGGAGCACAGGCGATAGATGAGGGGAGTGACCAGAGCCTGTATCTGTGCGGCTTTATCCCACTGTCCCTCATGGATCAGCTGCTCCATCTTTAAGTACAGTTCAGGCATGGCCCCGTATGTGCCGCCGATACCGGTATCAGCGCCCATAAGCCTGCCTGCCACAAACTGCTCATCCGGTCCGTTGAATACGATAAAGTCTTTTCCGCCGGCGTTCTTAAAGCGGAGGACATCCTGGGCAGGCTCAGAGGAACATTTTACTCCGGCTACTCTCTCGTTCTCAAGCATCCTGTAAAACAGGTTCATGGACAGATTGAATCCTGTCAGCTGAGGAATATTATAGATGAAGAAAGGCAGGTCGGCTGCTTTGGTGATCTCTGTCCAGTGGCGGTATACACTTTCCTCGCTGGGGCGGTAGTAGACGCAGGGTACTGCGGAGGTGGCGGCGGCTCCAATCTTTTCGGCGTGTTCTGCCAGTATGCATGAGTGTCTGGTGTCCGGGCAGCCTACATGAACGATGATATTCATGTCATCGCCAACTTCATTCACCACGGTTTCCGAAACCAGCATACGCTCTTCGGTATCCAGAAGGAAGCCTTCGCCGGTACTGCCGCATACGTACATCTGTTTTACTCCCTTATCGCAGAAATAGCGGGACACGGCTTTTACTGCATCAATGTCCACGGATCCATCCTTTTTAAAAGGTGTGTTGAGAGCAACGGTTATGTGACGGAATTTGTCTGTGTTATACTTTGACATAAGGGTACCTGTCTCCTTTCAGAAAAGATTTACGTTGTTAAGTAAATCATAACACTGATTGGAAAAGAAAGCAAGAAAAATAAAAAAATTTTTTATTTAAAAAGAACTATTGAAAATAGTTTTTTGCCATGTTATAGTTAAAGTATAAACTTACCATGTTAAAGAGCTGATTAAGGAGGATGCAATATGGACCAGGCAAACCAGAAAATTTTAGAGCAGCTTAAAGGCAGATTGATTGTTTCGTGTCAGGCATTGGAGAATGAACCGCTTCACAGTTCCTACATTATGTCCAGGATGGCCTATGCGGCTATGCTGGGCGGAGCGGCGGGTATCAGGGCCAATACGGTGAAAGATATTACAGAGATTAAAAAGACCGTAGATCTTCCGATTATAGGAATTATAAAACAGGACTATGACAACAGTGATGTTTACATATCCCCTACTGTGAAAGAGATAGACGCCCTGGTGGAATGCGGAGTTTCCATTATTGCAGCCGATGCTACGGATTCTGTGCGAAGATCGCGGCCGGACGGCAGGAGTCTGGATGAGTTCTTTGGTGAAATGCGGGAGAAATATCCGAATCAGCTGTTTATGGCTGACTGCTCCACTTACGAGGAGGCAATCCATGCGGCAGAGATAGGATTTGACCTGGTGGGAACCACGATGCGGGGCTATACGGAGTATACCCAAGGGGCGGTTCTTCCGGATTTTGAGCTGATGGAGAGACTTTCCCGCGACTGTAAAAAACCGGTGGTAGCGGAGGGCGGTATCTGGACGCCGGATGAGCTGAAAAGAGCTTTAGATTCGGGCGTGTGGACCGCCGTGATTGGCGGCGCCATCACCAGGCCTCTTGAGATTACCAAGCGGTTCGTTGCTGCAATCGGCAGATAGGGAGCGGGAACTATGCGGATAGCGGCTTTGGATATCGGAGGGACTTCTATCAAATCCGGCATATGGAACGGACAGGAGCTGGCAGAGGTTAGAGAACAGGACACAGGTGCCAAAAAAGGTGCCGCCCATGTGGTAAACCAGGTTCTGGAGATTCTTGAATCTTATGGGCCTTTTGACGGTGTGGGAATCAGCACAGCGGGACAGGTGGATTCCAGGGAGGGATATATCCGGTATGCCAATGAGAATATACCGGGATACACCGGAACCCGGCTGAAAGACATCACGGTATCCCGGTTCGGGGTGCCTGTGGCAGTGGAAAATGATGTGAATTCCGCGGCTTTGGGGGAAGCCGTGTGGGGAGCAGGAAGAACCCACGATGATTTTCTGTGTCTTACCTATGGAACCGGTGTGGGCGGGGCTATTATCATTGGAAAGAAGATTTATTCGGGAAGCATGTTTTCTGCAGGAGAATTCGGCGGAATGGTGGTTCACCCGGAGAGCTGCAGAGAGGGACACCCTTTTTGCGGCTGTTATGAAAAGTATGCTTCGGCCACCGCACTGGTGGAGGAAGCCATAAAATATGACAGATCACTCACAAACGGAAGACAGATTTTTGCCAGATTTCACGAACCGGAAGTACACGCGATTGTGGATCGATGGATCGACGAGGTTGTTCATGGCCTGGTAACAATAATACATATTTTCAACCCGTCATGCGTGATTCTGGGCGGAGGCGTTATGGAACAGCCGTATATTCTGGAACAGGTGAGAGGGAGAACGGCTGACAGGATTATGGACAGCTTCAGAAATGTGGAGTTAAAGACAGCAGCGCTGGGAAACCGGGCCGGTCTTATGGGAGCGTCCCGGCTGGCGATGGAGCAGATGAAAAAGACTTAAACTACAACAGTTGGAAGAATGACAGAAGGAGGGGTATTGATGCAAGGCGATTTTTTGGTAAAAATGAGGACTGCATACAATCAGTTTACAAAAGCGGAAAAAAAGGTGGCTGATTATATTCTGCAGAATCCAAGGGATGTGCTGTTTATGTCAATCACGGATCTGGCGGAAGCTTGCCAGGTGGGTGACACCAGTGTGTTTCGGTTTTGCAAATCCATGGAATTGAAAGGGTATCAGGAGTTTAAGATGGTGCTGTCTTTGAGCCTCAACGAGAACGATAAAGGGAGCAGCAGATTTTCAGGCAACATAAGTTTGGATGATACGTTTCAGGAATTGGCTCAGAAAGTGCTTAATACCAATATTCATGCCTTGACAGAGACCCATTCTCTGTTGGATGAAAGTGTTTTTAATCAGGCGATTGACTGTCTCCATGAAGCGAAAAAGGTGTATTTTTTCGGAGTTGGGGCCAGTGTTCTGACGGCTTTAAAAGC
>Ga0224747_10324_pt1 | contig 10297 bp, 8 predicted proteins | sample LIM_F_Water_Pos_FD_182999 | JGI IMG/M metagenome (GOLD analysis project Ga0224747, IMG submission 182999) | Enriched cells from gastrointestinal tract of the lab mouse from Pacific Northwest National Laboratory (PNNL), Richland, Washington... | ecosystem: Host-associated > Mammals > Digestive... | reverse complement strand
CCTTGTGGGAATGAGCGGGGACCACCCCGTAAGGCTAAATACTCCTTAGTGACCGATAGAGCAGAGTACTGTGAAGGAAAGGTGAAAAGGACCCCGGGAGGGGAGTGAAAGAGAACCTGAATCCCTGTGTTTACAAGCTGTCGAACCACCATACGAGTGGAACGGCGTACTTTTTGTAGAACGGTCCGGCGAGTTGTCCGTACTGGCAAGGTTAAGGCGTTCAGCGCTGAAGCCGAAGGGAAACCGAGTGTTAATAGCACGAGAAAGTCAGTAAGGGCAGACCCGAAACCGGGTGATCTACCCATGTCCAGGATGAAGTTGCCGTAAAAGGCAATGGAGGTCCGAACGCACATCCGTTGAAAAGGGTGGCGATGAGGTGTGGGTAGGGGAGAAATTCCAATCGAACCCGGAGATAGCTGGTTCTCCTCGAAATAGCTTTAGGGCTAGCCTCGTATAAGCCTGCCGGAGGTAGAGCACTGAATTTCCGCGGGGGCGTCAAAGCTTACCAAAGAATATCAAACTCCGAATGCCGGAGAGGCCATTATACGGGAGTCAGACCGCACGAGATAAGTTGGGCGGTCAAAAGGGAAAGAGCCCAGACCTACAGCTAAGGTCCCAAAGTATGTGTTAAGTGGAAAAGGATGTGGGATTTCAAAGACAACCAGGATGTTGGCTCAGAAGCAGCCACACATTAAAAGAGTGCGTAATAGCTCACTGGTCGAGAGGTCCTGCGCCGAAAATGTCCGGGGCTGAAACACAGCACCGAAGCTTAGGAAGACAGGCAACTGTCTTGGTAGAGGAGCATTGCATACGGAAAGAAGCTGTACCGATAAGGAGCAGTGGACTGTATGGAAGAGAGAATGCCGGAATGAGTAGCGAGAGGAAGGTGGGAATCCTTCCGGCCGAATATCCAAGGTTTCCAGAGTAAAGCTGATCTGCTCTGGGTAAGTCGGGGCCTAAGGCGAGGTCGAAGGACGTAGTCGATGGACAACAGGTGGAGATTCCTGTACTACAGGTCATCAGAACTGTGGGGACGCATGGGGAAAGCATGAGCCGGGAAAGAGAAGACCGGTACAAGCGAAGGAGGAGGTGTGAAGGAAAAGCCGCACACCAATCCAAAGGCGTGATGTGGACCGAACAAGAGTAGGGAAGCATGTGAGCCCCGTGCCAAGAAAAGCCGCTATTGTGTGATCTGTACCCGTACCGTAAACCGACACAGGTGGATGGGGAGAGAATCCCAAGGCCGACGGGAGAAGCATTGTTAAGGAACTCGGCAAAATGACCCCGTAACTTCGGGAGAAGGGGTGCCTCAGAGATGAGGCCGCAGAGAATAGGCTCAAGCAACTGTTTAGCAAAAACACAGGTCTATGCAAAACCGCAAGGTGAGGTATATGGGCTGACGCCTGCCCGGTGCTGGAAGGTTAAGAGGAGACGTCAACAGGAGCTTCAGCTCCTTGTGAAGCGTTGAATTTAAGCCCCAGTAAACGGCGGCCGTAACTATAACGGTCCTAAGGTAGCGAAATTCATTGTCGGGTAAGTTCCGACCCGCACGAAAGGCGTAATGATTTGAGCACTGTCTCGACAATGCACCCGGTGAAATTGAAGTACCAGTGAAGATGCTGGTTACCTGCGCCAGGACGGAAAGACCCCATGGAGCTTTACTCCAGCTTGATACTGGGATCTGATGCTGTATGTACAGGATAGGTGGGAGGCTAAGAGATAAGGACGCCAGTCCTTAAGGAGCCGCTGTTGGGATACCACCCTTGCAGCATCGGGTTTCTAACCTGCAGCCGTGACCCGGCTGGGGGACAATGTCTGGCGGGGAGTTTGACTGGGGCGGTCGCCTCCGAAAGGGTATCGGAGGCGCTCAAAGGTTCCCTCAGAATGGTCGGAAACCATTCGAAGAGTGCAAAGGCAGAAGGGAGCTTGACTGTGACACCGACGGGTGGAGCAGGTACGAAAGTAGGACTTAGTGATCCGGTGGTATAAAGTGGGATTGCCATCGCTCAACGGATAAAAGCTACCCTGGGGATAACAGGCTTATCACTCCCAAGAGTTCACATCGACGGAGTGGTTTGGCACCTCGATGTCGGCTCATCGCATCCTGGGGCTGTAGCAGGTCCCAAGGGTTGGGCTGTTCGCCCATTAAAGCGGTACGCGAGCTGGGTTCAGAACGTCGTGAGACAGTTCGGTCCCTATCCGGCGCAGGCGGAGGATATTTGAGAGGAGCTGTCCTTAGTACGAGAGGACCGGGATGGACGGACCGCTGGTGTATCTGTTAGGAATCAATCCTATGGCAGAGTAGCCAAGTCCGGAAGGGATAAACGCTGAAGGCATCTAAGCGTGAAGCCCCCCTCAAGATGAGATATCCATAGCTCCCCCGCAAGGGGGAGGATGAGACCCCTTGGAGAGTACGAGGTAGATAGGAGTGAGGTGGAAGCGCAGTAATGTGTGGAGCTGACACTTACTAATCGGTCGAGAGCTTAACCAAAGGAAAGGGAGATGGCTTGTAAGATAGATTCAGTGTTCGGTTTTGAAGGTACAAACGGAATAGGGTGTAAATGGTATCAGAAATAGAATAATCCTCGATAGCTCAATGGTAGAGCACTCGGCTGTTAACCGAGTTGTTGTAGGTTCGAGCCCTACTCGGGGAGCGAAAAGTGTCAAAGAGATGACGCTTGAAAGCCCGTAAACATCAAGGTTTGCGGTGACAAGGAAGTAATTTCAGATTAGGCGGTATAGCCCCGATTACAAGGGCTGTACCGTCTTTTTGAAAAAGTTGTTTATACATTACTTTACAATTCCGACATTGCTGAAGGAATTGATGGATTTGGATGAGGCTAATAGGGATTTTGTGATTGAATATATCACCGAAGAATTTCCTTTGATGTATGATAGACTGGTGGCATATATTGCTGATGGAAAGTTATCGTATTCGATTTTGGAAGCACCATACAGATATATTGGGGTAAGATTTGCAGGTGATGTGCTAAAACAAACGGATTACTTGTCTGGGGAAGAACCTGCTGCGGTTGATAATCTTATGAAGATTCAGAAGAAGACAGGTATCTATACTTTTAACTATAATCTTGTAAAAGCCTATTACCTCTTTAGGAATGCAGATGTATTAGATGTCAAAGAGAAAAAGTATCTGTGGGGGAACATAACAAAACTGGATGAAAGGAAAACAAGGAAACTGCTTAAGTCTAAGTTCGGAGTATTTAAACAAAAGGTGATAGAACAAGCTGTAGCCGGTGAGGTCGGGGTTGAATATATACGAGAGCAGACCGAAAAACAGCTAGACATACTCGGCAGAAAGCTTTCCTTAATTGGTGAATGAGATGGAGCATGAATTGATAATAGGCAAGTATACACTGGAGTCCCTTACCAATGGTATGTATTCATCGCCTATGGATATGTTTAGGGAGTATATTCAGAACTCAGTTGATTCATTTGACGATGCAATGGTGAGGAAGATTGAGAGGGAAAATGTTCTGAGAATTGATATTTATATAGATGATTCTGAAAGAAGAATAACAATTCGTGATAATGGGTGTGGTATACCTGCCGGGGAAGCAGTTGCTACTCTTCTTGATATAGGCAATTCCCAAAAGAGCAGAAACAATTTCAGGGGATTCAGAGGTATCGGAAGGCTTGCAGGGTTAAGTTATTGTGATTTAGAACGTCCTTTTCCAATGAGAAGATTGTTACTGTAATTGAATTTGATTCCGCGCTGCTTAGGAAACTTCTTCTCCCAGGCAGCTCCGGAAGCGTGAAAGAGGTAATAGAGAAAATCATAACTATAAGAACTGAATCGGAATCCCTAAAGAAAAGGTATTTTGAAGTAATCATGGAAGGGGTGGATAAAGACGCAGGTTTGACAGACATAGAGGCCGTAAGAGAATATCTGATATAGCATGCGCCGCTCTTTTTTGATGAGAAGTTCAAATGGGGAAGAACCATATATGAGAAGATCAGGATGGAGGGATACCATATACCTCAGTACCGCATATATTTGAATGGTGATGAATTGACAAAGCCATATAGAGATTCTTTTATATCAGATCGGGTTAAAAAGAGCGAAGATTTGATTAAGGATATAGAGGTTAAGGCATTCTGTAGAGGTGGTTCATTGAGCGCGATACTTTGGTTTGCTCATACGGATTTCTACGGAACTATCCTCGAAAATGCTGTAAAAGGAATAAGGATAAGACAGGGAAATATACTGATAGGCGATAAGATCTCTTGTAACCAGTTGTTTAAGGAAGAACGTTTTAACGGCTGGATTATCGGTGAACTTCATGTTGTGGATAAAGAACTTATTGCCAATTCACGTAGGGATGGATTTGAAAAGAATACTGCTTATTATGAACTGATTGAAGGTTTAAAGGAATGGGCTTTGACTATATCTAAGGAAATAAGGCATGTGTCGTATGAAAGAAGTCTAACCGGCTCAAAGAAAGCGATAGCTAAAGCGGAGAAGGTTGAGGATGTGGAATTAGAAACTGATCTGTACGCTGAAGACATTGGTGATGACACATACATTACTGAAAGCAGCATCATGGATCAAAGTGAATCGGATGAACTTTCAGAGACAGATTACTTGTCAAAACTGTCTATGTTTCTTAACCAGAAAAAGGCACAGACAAAATATACAGCTTTGAATATTAATCCGAAGCTTACTATAGAGCAAAGACGTGTGTTGGAACGCGTGTTTGATTTGATAACACAGGAATATGAAAAAGAAACTGCAGAAAAGTTTGTTAATCTTATTGCTAGTAAATATTGAGCAGACATAAAATGCATTTCAGTATTTTCAAATTCTAGGAGGCATAATTGGTTGGGCTATGGCATTTTTACGAAGGGCTATAGTTATTAATCGAAATATCAAGGGGCAAGGTATTACTCACAGTTCATACGGAACTCTGCTCCGGTTGAAAATCCTCTTGGAGGTGGTTTGTTGTTCTTATAATGTAGTACCGTCTATGCGATCTGGCGTGAAAAAGAATCATGCTATATTCCGTGATGTTTTGGTAAAAATAAAGTAGGAGTAACAGCTATTGTTGTCATGATGAAAGTGGGGTGCATCCATGACTATAGAAGAAATTCTTGTCGGAGAATCCAAGAATGTGGAGTTTAAAGAGAAACTACCGGATAAAAGTATCAAATATATGAAATCAGTCGTGGCCTTTGCCAATGGCACCGGCGGCAAAATCATTTTTGGAATTGCTGATAAGACCAGAGAAGTGATAGGCTTTGGCAAAGAAGAGGTATTTAAGGTTATGGATGCCATTGCAAACGCCGTGTCGGATAGCTGTGAACCGGCAATTATTCCTGACATTACGCTGCAGACGGTTGACAGTAAAACCATTATTGTGGTTGAAGTGTCAGAGGGCAGACAGCGACCATACTATATAAAATCGCAGGGCAGGGACAACGGCATATATGTTCGTGTAGCCGGAACGACCCGCCCGGCGGATGAATACATGATTAAGGAATTGATGTTCGAGGGTAGCAACCGCTATTTTGATCAATCTCTATGTGCTGGTTGGGATATTTCGGAGGAGGATATTGACTCTCTTTGTCAATCTATGAGAGAACAAGCTGTTAAAAATGCTCATAATGAGGAACAAAGAGCAGCTATTAAAGATGTTGGGCGGAGACAACTGTGTTCCTGGGGCATTTTAATTGAGCGGGAGGGGAAATATTATCCCTCTAATGCCTATGCTATTTTAACCGGCTGTGGCGCAATCCATGTGGCAACTCAGTGCGGAGTATTTAAAGGAATGACAAAAGAGATTTTTGTGGATCGCCGGGAGTATACAGGACCGATTTGGGAACAGATTGATCAGGCATATCAGTTTGTTCTGCGGAATATTCACATGGGCGCAACCTTTGAAGGTATCTATCGGCAGGATGTTTATGAGATTCCGCCGGATGCCATTCGTGAATTGATTATCAATGCTGCGGTGCACCGTAGCTATCTGGATCACGGCAACACGCAGATTGCAGTCTATGATAATCGTCTGGAAATTACTTCTCCCGGCAAGATTCCCATGGGACAGACACTGGAGCGTATGAAAGAAGGGTATTCTCAGATTCGTAACGAGGCGCTTGCCTATGCTTTTTCCTACATGAATTTGATTGAACATTGGGGTAGCGGTATTCCGCGTATTATTGGCAAAGTGAAGGCTTCTGGTCTGCGGGAGCCAGAATTTATCGGCGGTGAAGTGGATTTGCGAATCAATATTTATCGAGGGCAGACTAGCGACACAAATTTTCTTCAGCATAGTATTTCTGATAGTATGGATGCCGATAAAATGCCGAAAAACTGCCGGGAAACCGCCGATAAAATGCCGATAAGTGAGCAGGAAAAGCTGATTTTTCAATATGCACTTGAAAATGGAGGTATCACAACTGTACAGGTGACCGGACTACTGGGCATCAAACAGCGCAGGGCAAGAGAAATTCTTGTCAAAATGGTCGAAAAGAGGTGGCTGAATAAGGAAGGCGCTTCCCGAAGTACTGTTTATGTGATTAACACGGAAGGGAAGTAATGACTATGGGTGCATCAGCAAAGCAGATCCATACAGGAAGAAGCGAGTGTTTCTGCCTTGAATTTTTTCGGTTGTATATCATACAACGGTAGAGCACTCGGCTGTTAACCGAGTTGTTGCAGGTTCGAGTCCTGCTCGGGAAGCGCAACCTGCCGCTGAAGCGGTAGCTGGGAGAAACATGTAGGCGGAATGTTTACAGGTTTTTGTGTATTGAGATTTGTTGTATTGTCACAGGGTGTAAGGAGTGTACCATGAACGTTAAAATCTGTATTTGCGATGACTCTTCGGAGGAGCGCGCATTCATAAATGTCTTGGTACGCGAATGGTCGCGGCAGACAGGGACGGATGTCAGCGTGTCCGAGTTCCCCACGGCTGAGGCTTTTTTGTTTGAATATGAGGATCTTGTACCTGATGTTCTGCTTTTGGACATCGAGATGCCAGGTATGAACGGCGTTGAGCTGGCAAAGCGTTTACGAGAGGGGAACAAACTTATCCAGATTGTTTTCATCACAGGGTTTTCGGATTACATCGCCGAGGGATACGAGGTCGCGGCGCTGCACTATCTGTTAAAGCCCGTCTCGCCTCAGAAACTGTTTTCGACACTGGATCGTGCCCTGGAGAAGCAGGAGACCGACGGTCGGAAGATTGTGCTCGAGACTACCACGGAGACGGTTCAGCTGCTGCTCTGTGAGATTCGTTACATTGAGGTGATCAAGAATTATATCACTGTTTATGCGGAGGGCAGCTATACCGTAAAAAGGACTCTCAAAGAGATCGAAAGGGAATTGGACGAGCGCTTTCTAAGGGTAGGAAGGTCTTATATTGTCAATCTGCATTTTATTTCCCGGGTGACGCGCTCCGAGATTTTTCTTCGCGGCGGCGCGTCGGTTCCCTTGCCCAGGGGCGCATACGAGAAAGTCAACCGGGCGGTCATAAACCTGAAGAGTTAAACTTTTTTGAAGTTGGATTTTAAATGCTTTGTCAGAATACAAAGAGGGGTGAGCAATCACTCTTCTTTAGGTACAGGGGGCATAGACATGAAAATACCACGGAAAACAGACAGAAAAATTGAGGCATATCAGCAGGAGCTGATCAAGACCCACTTTGCGGAAGTGGATAACATGTACCGCAAAATGCGGGGCTGGCGGCATGATTACCGCAATCATATCCAGGTTTTGAAGGCTTATGCCGACAAGGGAGACCTTCAGGCGATCACGGACTATCTCAAAGAGCTGGAGGCCGATCTTTGCACGGTAGACACAGTGTTCAAGACCGGAAATCCCATGACGGACACAATATTGAACTCGAAGATCTCCCTGGCAAACGATCGGGGGATCAGGGTCGAGGCAGACGCACATATCCCGGCACTGCTGAATTTATCTGCGGTGGATCTCTGTACCATTCTGGGCAATCTTTTTGACAACGCCATAGAGGCCAGTGTGGCTCTGCCGCCGGAGCAGCGGGTGATCCGGGTTTACATGGATATGAGAGGGGTGCAGCTGTACATTTCCTTTTTAAATTTTACAGGCGGCGGAAAGCTGAAAAAGCTTGGAAATATGATTAAAAGTTCGAAGGGCGGTGACCATGGACTGGGTCTGGGAAGAATTGACTCGGTGGTGAAGAAACTGGGCGGCTATCTGTCTGTAAATTCGGAAGACGGAGCGTTTACAACAGAAATTCTGCTGCCGGAGGCGCTGAGTTAGCCTGTGCAATTCTGTTTTCTTGCTTCGGAACATCTTATCCCCCACAGAATACGACTCATCCCCGAAAAATCTTTTCGGGGATTTTTGACTTATAATGTTCACAGAGAGTTACAAATTGAACGACGGCAGGAGTGAAAAGTATGTCTACAGAAAGAAAAAAAGAAAAACCAAAGTACGGTATGTGGCGCTGTGTGGGTTTCCAGTTCTCGCGGGCGTTCCGATACCGCGCCGAGATTCCGTTTATTCTGCTGCTGCAGATTATTTTTAATATTTCCAGCGGGGTGTTCGGGTTCTATATGTCCCCCATGATTCTGGCGCGGATCGAAGCGAGAAGTCCTGTCAATGAGCTGTTACTGACTGCGGCATTTTTGATCGGAGGATGTTTTGTTTCGGATGCAATGATTGCGTTGATCGGAAACGGCGTGGGTTGTTGGGGAGTAAAGTCGCCATACCAGGTAGAGCTGCGTTCCAGTATTCTGCGGGAACTTATGAATAAGATGGCGGATACCTCCTATGTCAATTGTCTGGATACCAAGTGGCAAAGGCTCATGGAGCGGGCCAAGCAGTGCTGTAACAGCAATAGTGCCGCCTGCGAGCGTATTTGGCACGTTTTACAGGAACTGATGGTTCGGCTGGCGCTGTTCGGCTTCTTTGCCGTGGTGCTGACACATGCCCATCCGCTGGTCTTTGTGGTGGCAATGGCATTGAGCATTCTGGATTTTATTGTGTCTTCCTATGTCTATAAGTATAATTTCAGGCATCGGGAAGAACTTTCGCATCTTGACAAACAGATGTGGTACTTGACCGGTCTGCCCCGGGATCTGACCATAGCCAAGGACATTCGTCTGTTTGGCCTGGGAAGCTGGATCCGACGTCTGACAGATAAAGCATTTCTGGCGCGTCAGGCGTACGCTAAAAGAGAACACGTCTTTTACCTGATCGGAACCTTTTCCAGTACGATCCTGGAATTTTTAAGGAGTGGGGCCACCTGCTGTATCCTGCTGAAAATGTGCCTGGAAAGCGGTATGAGTGCGGCAGAATTTATGCTCTATTTCTCAGCGGTCAATTCCCTCAACGGGCAGTTTGGCAGTATCCTGAATAATCTGCTGGAGCTTAGAAATATGTGTCTGGATCTTTCCAGTCTTATGGAATGCCTGTATTATCAGGAACCTTTCCGTTTCGAGGGCGGGAAAAGCATTCCCAGGGGTGAAACCCATGAGATTCAATTGGAAAATGTCAGCTATACATATCCCCAGTCGGATAAGAAAATCATTGACAAAATGAACCTGACTGTCAAAAAGGGGGAGAAGGTGGCTCTGGTAGGCTTAAACGGAGCAGGTAAGACTACGCTGGTGAAGCTTATGACCGGCCTGCTGGATCCGGACGAGGGGCGTGTTCTGTTGGACGGAATAGACATTCGGGAGTTTAATCGAGGAGAGTATTACGGGCTTTTTTCGGCGGTATTCCAACATTTTAACATTATGGATATCACTGTGGCAGAGACGGTGGCACAGTCTGCTGCAGACATCGACCTGGAGAGAGTGAAGGACTGTATTGAAAAAGCCGGGCTGACGAAAATGGTCTCCGAGCTGCCGGAGGGACTCAACACGCATTTGGGGCGGAGTGTTTACCTGGACGGCGTAATGCTCTCCGGCGGCCAGTATCAGCGTCTGATGCTGGCCCGGGCGCTTTACAAGAACGGGGCGATGTTGATGCTTGACGAGCCTACAGCTGCGCTGGATCCTTTGGCCGAGCAGGATATGTACAATAAGTACAGTGATATGACGGAGGGCAGAACGGCGGTGTTCATCTCCCACCGGTTGGCATCCACAAGATTTTGCGACAGGGTTCTGTATCTGGAGGAGGGAAAGATCGCGGAGGAAGGGACGCACGAGGGGCTGATTGAGAAGGGCGGGGAGTATGCACGGCTGTTTGAAATCCAGTCCAGATATTACAGGGAAGGAGCGGAGTTCGATGTCAACCAAATCTGAAAAAATCAGCTGGCGCAGGGCCATCAGAATTAATATTCGTGCGGTC
>Ga0224747_10322_pt1 | contig 10343 bp, 9 predicted proteins | sample LIM_F_Water_Pos_FD_182999 | JGI IMG/M metagenome (GOLD analysis project Ga0224747, IMG submission 182999) | Enriched cells from gastrointestinal tract of the lab mouse from Pacific Northwest National Laboratory (PNNL), Richland, Washington... | ecosystem: Host-associated > Mammals > Digestive... | reverse complement strand
GAGTAAGCAGAGTTCATGACGGTAACAGGAATCGAAGCAATATCAAAATCCAGAAGCAAAGTGTTTCTGGACGGGGAGTTCGCCTTTGTATTATACAAAGGCGAACTGCGCAAATATCAGATGAAAGAAGGCATTGAGCTGCAGGAGGATATTCTGGAAGAATTGCAGACGCAGGTACTTCCCAAACGGGCGAAATTGCGCGCGATGAATCTTTTAAAGAACAGGCAGTATACTGAAAAGCAGCTGATGGATAAGCTGATGGCAGGAGGTTGTGGGCAGGAGATAGCCAGGGAAGCGGTGGATTATGTAAAATCTTATCGGTATGTAGATGACGATCGGTATGCCTGTGAATATATAGCCTGTCACATGGAACGGCACAGCCTCAGGGAGATTGAGCAGAAACTGCTGATGAGAGGCATTAGCCGTGAGCAGTTCCGGCATGCGTTGGAAGCGCTGGAAGCACAGGGCAGCACATTTGATGAAGAGGCGATGATACGGAGCATCCTGAAAAAAAAGTATTGTACGGAAAATATTGTGAGTGACAAAGAAAAACAGCGTATTTATGCGTATTTTTACCGAAAAGGCTTTTCGATTGAGCTTGTCAGGCGTGTGATGGAGGATAGTTTTGCTTGACATAACATGAAAATGCGTATAGAATTAATGTGTTGTAAATTTTGACAATTAGGATTGCATTATTATCCTATATCAGATATTTGTACAATGAAAAATGAATAAGGAGGTGCTCCTGTACATGCTCTATGTAGTAATAGCAGTCATTGTTACACTTCTTATTGCTGTACCTGTATCCGTTATGGCGGCCACATCTTATCATAAGAAGGTTGTGGAAACCAAAATCGGCAATGCGGATGAGAAGGCAAGGGAAATTATCGATGAGGCTTTGAAAACTGCAGAGGCTAAGAAGAGAGAAGGCTTACTTGAGATTAAAGAAGAGTCCATCCGTACCAGGAATGAACTTGACAAGGAAATCAAGGAACGCCGTGCTGAGGTACAGCGCTCTGAAAGAAGGATTCAGCAGAAAGAAGAGAACATTGATAAGAAGGCGGATTCCATTGAAAAGAAAGAAGCTGCCCTGACAGTGAGAGAAGAAGAACTTGGCAAACTGAAAGTCGAGGTTTCCAAGTTGAATGAACAACGAGTACAGGAACTGGAACGAATCTCTGGATTAACCTCCGAACAGGCAAAAGATTATTTGTTGAAAACTGTTGAAGACGAAGTAAAGCATGAAACAGCCATGATGATCAAGGAGATGGAAAGCCGGGCTAAGGAAGAAGCGGACAAGAAGGCAAAAGAATATGTAGTTACTGCGATTCAGAAATGTGCCGCCGACCATGTATCCGAAACGACGATTTCCGTTGTACAGCTTCCCAATGATGAAATGAAGGGAAGGATCATCGGCCGTGAGGGCAGAAACATTCGTACCCTCGAAACCATGACAGGTGTGGATCTGATTATTGATGATACGCCGGAAGCTGTTATTTTATCCGGTTTTGATCCGATCCGCCGGGAAGTTGCCCGTATTGCCCTTGAGAAATTGATTGTTGACGGACGTATTCATCCGGCCAGAATCGAAGAAATGGTTGAAAAGGCGCAAAAAGAAGTAGAAGTGATGATCAAGGAAGAAGGGGAGGCCGCTACTCTGGAAGTCGGCGTACATGGTATCCATCCGGAACTTGTGAGACTGCTTGGAAAGATGAAATTCAGAACAAGCTATGGACAGAATGCTTTGAAGCATTCTATCGAAGTGGCTCAGTTAACCGGATTGCTGGCAGCGGAAATGGGTCTGGATGTCAGACTTGCGAAGCGTGCCGGATTACTGCATGATATTGGAAAAGCAGTGGACCATGAAATGGAAGGCTCTCATATTCAGTTGGGTGTTGAGCTTTGCAGGAAATACAAGGAAGGACCAGTTGTAATAAACAGTGTGGAGTCCCACCATGGGGATGTAGAACCCCAGTCCCTGATTGCATGTCTTGTTCAGGCGGCGGATACCATTTCCGCAGCAAGGCCGGGCGCAAGACGGGAAACAATTGAAACGTATACAAGCAGGTTAAAACAGTTAGAAGAAATTACAAACAATTTCAAAGGTGTAGACAAATCTTTTGCTATTCAGGCAGGCAGAGAGGTTCGTGTTATGGTAGTTCCAGAACAGATTTCTGATTCTGACATGGTGCTTCTGGCACGTGATTTATCCAAGCAGATCGAAGCTGAATTGGAATATCCGGGACAGATCAAAGTCAATGTCATTCGTGAATCGCGCGTAATCGACTATGCAAAGTAGAATAGTTTTGGCATGAAACAGTTTTATAAAAAGGAAACGCGTTAACGTTTCCTTTTTTTTACAGCAGGGAACAAGTTGGAGAAGGAGGTTTCATATGTTGGTGTTAATGGGTGGTATGCTTGTAATTATCATTGCGGTGGTAGTGGTAGCGGCAGTGTCGTCTGTTGTATCTGCAGTTGCAGCCAGCGAAGACATTGATTCCTGAGAACGGAGATACAGGCAGTCAACAGGGGAGGTATTGTTCAATTTGAAGGCAGATAATTGAACAATGCCTCTTTTTTTGTTTCATAGGAAAATGCGTCCTATGAAACAAAAGGGATGCGCAGCTTCGCGCGCGGAACAAAAGCTGCGCTTTCCGGAAAATTTGGACGCGGGAGTGTGCGAAGCGCACTTTTGTTCTTTCATAGGAAAATGCGTCCTATGAAACAAAAGGGATGCGCAGCTTCGCGCGCGGAACAAAAGCTGCGCTTCCCGGAAAATTTGGACGCGGGAGTGTGCGAAGCGCACTTTTGTTCTTTCATAGGAAAGTGCGTCCTATGAAACAAAAGGGATGCGCAGCTTCGCGCGCGGGAACAAAAGCTGCACTTTCCAGAAAAGTTGGACGCGAGAGTGTGCGAAGCGCACTTTTGTTCCTGTGCCTTGTGACAAATTTATCCATAAAGAAGAAATTTCTCTTGTGTATTTCAAATTCTTGTAGTAAAATAGCAAAGGTGTGATGTTTAATTGTATACAATTATCCAATCACACAAATAAAATTATGAAGATTTAAGGACGGTGCTGGATATGAAGCCATACAAAGAGTTAAGCAGGGAGGAACTGCTTGCATGTAAAGAGGAACTGGACAAACAATATAAAGAGGCACAGGGAAAAGGTCTGAATCTGAATATGTCCAGAGGAAAACCGGAGAAGGGTCAGCTCGATATGGGTATGGGCCTGATGAGTGTACTTGGTGCGGACTGTGACATGAAGTCGGAGGATGGTACGGACTGCCGGAACTATGGGGAACTGGACGGGATTATGGAAGCCAAAGTCCTGATGGCCGGTATTATGGGGGTCAGGAATCCGGAAGACGTAATTCTGTTTGGTAACGGGAGCCTTTCCACGATGTATGATGCTGTTTGCCGTTCTTTTGTAAAGGGGGTATTGGGAAGTACGCCATGGTGTAAGCTGGATCATGTGAAATTTTTATGCCCGGTTCCGGGATATGACAGACACTTTGCGATTACAGAACATTTTGGGATTGAAATGATCAATATTCCCATGACGGCTACAGGGCCGGATATGGATCTGGTGGAACAATATGTGACACAGGATCCGATGGTGAAAGGTATCTGGTGTGTACCCAAATATTCCAATCCTCAGGGTATTTCCTATTCCGATGAGACAGTAAAACGATTTGCCGCACTGGAACCTGCCGCAGAAGATTTCCGGATTTACTGGGACAATGCCTATGCGGTACATCATCTGTATGAGGATGACCAGGATGAGATACTGGATATTCTGGAGGAATGTGAAAAGGCCGGACATCCGGATATGGTGTATATCTTTGGTTCTACTTCTAAAATCAGTATGGCGGGCGCCGGAATCGCAGCCATGGCCGCATCCCGGAAAAATATGGATTCCATTAAAAAGTCCATTGCCATCCGGACAATCTGTTATGATAAAATCAATCAGCTCCGTCATGCCAGATACTTCAACAGTATGGAAGCAGTCAGGGAGCATATGAAAAAACATGCCGATATTCTGCGGCCAAAGTTTGAAGCAGTATTGGATGTGCTGGAACAGGAACTGGGCGGTCTTGGTATCGGAAGCTGGGTGAAGCCGAAAGGCGGTTATTTTATAACCTTTGAAGCTATGGAAGGCTGTGCGGGAAATATTGTGAAAAAATGTAAAGAGGCCGGCGTAACCCTGACCAATGCAGGTGCTCCGTTCCCTTATGGAAAAGATCCTCACGACAGTGTAATCCGTATCGCGCCTTCTTTCCCTTCGCCGGATGAACTGGCGGCAGCCACGGATCTGTTCGTACTGTGTGTTAAACTTGCCAGTCTGGAAAAACTGCTGGAAGTATCAGGAGGAAAAAATGAGTGACGAAGTCAGAAGAATTGACAGGACTCTGATTCATAAAGGATCAATTATTGAATATTATGTGGATACCATGGAGCTGCCTGACGGCAAATATGCAAAGTGGGATTTTATCAAACACAATGGAGCCGCTGCGGTGGTGCCGGTTATGTCAGACGGGAAGATTTTGATGGTATCACAGTACCGGAATGCATTGGAGAGGTATACGCTGGAGATTCCTGCCGGTGGGCTGAATCCTGAAGAAGCCACAGACACGGCGGCTGCAAGAGAGCTGGAGGAAGAGACCGGATATGCGTCCGGGGATCTGGAATTGCTTCTGTCCCTGCGCACCACAGTTGCCTTTTGCAACGAAAAGATTGATATTTACGTTGCCAAAAATCTGGTAAAGACACAGCAGCATCTGGATGAGGATGAGTATCTGAATGTGGGGGCGTATACGCTCACGGAGCTGGAAGAACTGATTTTTGACGGAAAAATCCAGGATTCCAAAACAATCGCTGCTTTAATGGCATACAAAGTAAAATACGGCATATAATTGTAAAAAAGTCAGAAGTGGATATGCTGTGAGATTTACAAAAATACGTTGGAAGAGGGCAGAAAGGCCAAACTGGGCGCTGCCCTTTTTTGCCGGATTGGTGGCTGGTGCCGCGCTGGTGTATATGAATGCAGGTATCTTTATCACCGATATGGGATTTTTAAGCCGGATGAGCCTGGAACGGTTTAAACGGGTGGAACTCAATGAAAACGCCTTTTTTTTCTATGCGCTCAGCAAACGCATGGGTCCCCTGTGGCTGGCCGCCATGCTTTCTACAACCTTTGCCGGCATTGTGACAACCTATCTGTTTGTGATGTGGCTGGGAGTTTGCATGGGAGTCGTGGCATCGGTTTCGATTATGCGATACGGAATAAAGGGCATTCTGCTCCTTGCAGGCAGTATGGTGCCGCATTATCTCTGTTATATTCCGGCGTTTTTCATGCTGGCAGACCTGTGCTTCAGGATCTGTACCAAACTGTATTATCCCGTGCGGGATTTTACGGAGACCTATGAGGAAAAAACAAAAAATTTTGGTATTCTGGGAAATTTTCTCATGGTGCATGCAGTTGTCATAATAGGGGTGGTTTTGGAAAGTTATGTAAATCCAAATGTAATGTCGGAATTATTAAAAATATTTTAATATGTCGGATTTGCTGGAAAATACCAATTGATTTTCAGAAAAAACTTGATTATAATAAAATTAGTTATACATAAAATTCCCTGCTACAGGGAGGATTTGAGGGTGTAGTTTACGATCAGAGGAAGGGCACGGATTCCATGCAGAACGATATTTCAGCTTTTATTTTTTATTTACATAATATAAAAAAGACTTCCGGAAATACCGAGCTGTCTTACAAAAGGGATTTGTGCAAGTTTGTGAATTTTATGGAAGAGAGAGGGATTACTGCGGTGACGCGTATTTCCCCGGAGGATTTACATGCCTATATCCGTTATCTGAATGAGCGAAAGTTTGCCCCGTCCACTGTTTCCAGGAATATTGCTTCCATTAAGGCGCTGTACCAGTATCTCAGCCGGGAGGGCCGGATCAAGGACAATATTGCGGAAGCGCTCAAGGCGCCTAAAATAGAAAAGAAAACACCGGAGATTCTTTCCATGGAAGAGGTGGTGCGTTTGCTGGAGCAGCCATCGGGAAACAGCGATAAGGAAATCCGGGACAAGGCAATGCTGGAACTGCTCTATGCCACAGGTATCCGTGTAACGGAACTGATTACGCTGCTTGTGCAGGATGTCAATCTCCAGATGGGCGTGATCCTCTGCAGAGATCTACATAAAGAAAGGCTGGTGCCTTTCGGAGAAGCGGCAAAGGCCGCATTGATACGGTATATGGAAGAGGCAAGGAGCAGCATGCTGTCAAGCAGCAGGGAAGAAACACTGTTTGTAAACTGTTCCGGTCAGCCCATGAGTCGGCAGGGATTTTGGAAATTAATTAAACATTATGCCCGGAAAGCCGGGATCCAGGCGGATATTACGCCGCATACGCTGCGCCATTCCTTTGCGGCCCATTTGGTGGAGAACGGGGCCGATCTGAGGAGCGTACAGGAAATGCTGGGACATTCAGATATATCCACCACACAGATGTATGCCAATATAGGGCGTAATCGAATCAGAGAAGTATATGCAAAGGCTCACCCGCGGGGGTGAGCCTTTTTGTCTGTGTCTGCCATAGTTTGCGGTTAATCATATTCTGCAATGTCATAGATTAGCTTTTCCGTGTCTTCCCAGCCCAGACAGGGATCTGTGATGGATTTACCATATACACCTTCTCCGATTTTCTGAGAACCTTCTACCAGATAGCTCTCTACCATAACACCTTTGACCAGCTTATGTATATCCGGACTCAGCTTACGGCTGTGCATCACTTCTTTGACAATCCGGATCTGTTGTTTGAACTGCTTGTTGGAATTGTTGTGGTTGGCATCAATGATGCAGGCCGGATTGAGCAGTTCCATGCCCTGATAGAGTTCCAACAGACTGTTTAAGTCTTCATAATGATAATTGGGGAAACTGCGGCCATACTTGTTGACCGAACCCCGCAATACCGTATGCGCCAGTGGATTGCCGGGCGTGTTTACTTCCCAGTTCCGGTAAATGAAGGAATGGGGGTGCTGGGCGGCGAATACGGAATTGAGCATAATGGAGAGATCGCCGCTGGTTGGATTCTTCATGCCTGCAGGCACATCAAAACCGCTGACGACCAGCCGGTGCTGCTGATCTTCCACGGAACGGGCGCCAATGGCCACATAGGAGAGAATATCCTGTACATAACGCCAGTTTTCGGGATAGAGCATTTCATCGGCTGCGGTCAGCCCGGATTCCGCAATGGCCCGGATATGCATTTTACGCATTGCAATCAGCCCCGCCAGAAAATCAGGCTTTTTATTGGGGTCGGGCTGGTGCAGAATACCTTTGTAACCTTCCCCGGTTGTCCGGGGCTTGTTTGTATAAATTCTCGGAATCAGAATCAGCCTGTCCTTTACCTGTTCGTTGATTTTCGCAAGGCGTGTAACATAATCGCATACGGCGTCTTCATTGTCAGCGGAACAGGGACCGATAATCACAAGGAATTTGTCGCTTTCTCCGGTAATTACCTTTTTAATTTCTGTATCTTTTTCGTTTTTTAAAGCTGCCAGCTTTTCCGGTATTGCATACTGTTCACGTATTTCTGCGGGATTGGGCAGCTTTTTCACAAATTCGAATCCCATAAAGGTCTCCTTTCCATGCCGCCGGTATGCAAAAGCATACGGACGGTAAAATACGTGTACCATTATAATATAAAAAAGCGGACAGAGCAAGCGGGTGCGGGGGACAAATTCAGGGACTGGCAGGCGGGATGCGGCTCTTTGAAACCGCTTATCCCCGCTTTCTCACATAATATTTGACTGCCCCCATTTCCATGAGCATCATTAAAAACTGACTGAGCAGCAACCCATACAGATACCCCTGTATACCAATGGCGGGAATCAGCCAGAATACAAAGAAGAGCCTGGCAGCCAGTGCGGTTATGTTGAAGAAAAATGTAATTCCCGTTTTTCCCAGGCCATGGAGGACACTGGAGAAGGCGCCGGAGAGATACAACAGAGGGCAGATAAAACTCAGGGTCAGTATGAAAGACCCGGCCATTTCGCTTTTGAACAGCATTCTGCCCGCAAATCTGCCCCCAAGCAGAAAACAGACAGTGCAGAAGATACCGAAAAGACTACAATAGGTTGCCGCTTTTCTGACTACATTTCGGATGGCTCCCTGGTTATTGGTTTCATCCGCTTCCGAAATAACGGGGAGCAATAAAACACAGGCGGAATTTATCAATGCTGTGGGAAACATAATCAGCGGAAGCGCCATACCGGTCAGAACACCATAAACAGAAAGGGCCTGGGCCTGAGAAAAGCCGTGGATGACCAGGCGTGTGGGAATGGATACGGCTTCTATACTCTGCAACATGTTAACGGCAATGCGGCTGGCTGTCAGCGGCGCTGAAAGGGTAAGAATTTTGCCGGTCATAGCCACAATACCGGTATGGTTCCCTGCATGTGTCTGCCTGGCGGGTATGGTGCAAAGCCGTATGGCCCTAAGATAGACTGCCGCCAGAGAAACCAGCATGGAGAAACATTCTCCTATGGTCAGGCCAATTACGGCACAGGCGATTGGGGGGACCTGGTTGTGTGCCCTTAAATAGTCACAGAGTAAAAATACACTGCCAACTCTTGCAAGCTGTTCCAGGATCTGTGTTAATGCCGGTATTCCTGCCCGCTTAATGCCATAGAAGTAGCCGTTGATCAGGGAATGGACGGAGCAGAAAGGAATGGAGAGGGCAAAGATGCGAAGAAGGGGCGCAGTGCGGGCTTCCAATAGAAAGTCTGTTGCGATCCGGTCCGCATACTGGTAGATAAACCATGTACAGCCCAGGGAGAGCGGCATGGAGAGCAGAAACCCTGCACAGAGGACACGAAAAGAAGCTCTGTGGTCATGGGTGGTTGTTTCTGAAGCCGTAAATTTGGAAATAGCAGTCTGGATGCCTGCTGCCGTCAGAGAAAAGGAAAGGGCCATAGCGGGGGCGAGAAGCTGGTAGATGCCCATGCCTTCCTCGCCAAAAGTCCGGGACAGAAATGCTCTGTAAAAAAAGCCGATGAAACGGCTTAAAAATCCTGCCAGGGTCAGGATGAGCGTGCCGGTTACAAAAGGGTTGTTTTTTCTCATAAAATACCTGAATTTCCCCTGTTCTTGATAAATTATATGTGTCCGCATTTATTGACAGAACCGTCAGGCGGTGCTATAGTGTAATCACTGAATTCATAGTACAATACTAGAAAATAAAAGGAGTGATATAGATCATGAAACCTCTGATATATTTGGATAATGCAGCGACGACGAAAACGGCTGCAGAGGTGGTGGATGCCATGCTGCCTTATTTCACGGAACAGTACGGGAATCCCAGCAGTATTTATTCGCTGGGCAGGACGGGGAAGGAAGCTGTGACAAAGGCACGGGAAACCATTGCCCGCTCTCTTGGTGCACGGAGCGATGAAATATACTTTACGGCCGGCGGTTCCGAGGCCGATAACTGGGCAATAAAGGCTGTAGCTGAGGCATATGGGGAAAAAGGGAAGCATATCATCACTTCTGCCATTGAGCATCATGCAGTGCTGCACACATGCCAGTATCTGGAGAAACATGGCTTTGAAGTTACCTATGTAGGTGTGGATGAGCAGGGGATTTTAAAACTGGACGAATTAAAAGCCGCCATCCGGCCGGACACCATACTGATCAGTGTGATGTTTGCCAACAATGAGATCGGTACTTTGCAGCCCATTGAAGAAATAGGTGAAATCGCGGGGAGCCATGGCATTTTGTTTCACACAGATGCGGTGCAGGCATACGGACAGCTCCCCATTGATGTGGACCAGTACCATATTGATATGCTCAGCGCCAGCGGACATAAGCTGAACGGGCCTAAGGGGATCGGATTTCTCTATATCAGAAAAGGTCTGCGGATTCGTTCCTTTGTCCATGGCGGCGCGCAGGAGCGGGCCAGAAGGGCAGGTACGGAAAATGTACCGGGTATTGTGGGAATAGGCGCCGCAGCCGGGCGGGCTTTCAGAATCATGGAAGAGAAAACGGCAAAAGAGACAGAGCTGCGGGATTATCTGATTGACAGGATTGAACAGGAGGTTCCATACTGCCGTCTGAACGGAGACAGGCGTCTGCGTCTGCCAAACAATGTAAATTTCAGTTTCCGCTTTGTGGAAGGGGAATCCTTGCTGATGATGCTGGATATGGAAGGTATCTGTGCCTCCAGCGGGTCTGCCTGCACCTCCGGTTCTCTGGATCCGTCCCATGTGCTTCTCGCCATTGGACTGCCGCATGAAATTGCGCATGGATCTTTGCGGCTGACACTCAGTGAAGAGAACA
>Ga0224747_10319_pt1 | contig 10363 bp, 14 predicted proteins | sample LIM_F_Water_Pos_FD_182999 | JGI IMG/M metagenome (GOLD analysis project Ga0224747, IMG submission 182999) | Enriched cells from gastrointestinal tract of the lab mouse from Pacific Northwest National Laboratory (PNNL), Richland, Washington... | ecosystem: Host-associated > Mammals > Digestive... | reverse complement strand
GTCTGCATTGAGCTCCCGCAGGCTTTGACTAAGCATCATATCTGTGATTTCAGACACATCCCGCTTGATATCCCCATACCGGCGGCCCTGCTTCATAGAGAGCGCCCACAGAATACGAAGCTTCCATTTGCCTCCCACCAAAGTAAGGGCATAGGCCAGCGGGTCTGCGTCGGGCGCAGATGTAAGAGGCGGCACGGCGGCCTTTTCCTCTTTGACGGGAACGGCCTGCTTTTTTTCCTTTTTGTCTTTCTTTTCCTTTTTATCCTTTTTCATGATAAACTCCCTTATGTTGTTGTAACCGGAAAAACCGCTGAATTTTGGGTTGTCTCAGTAAAATATAGCGATATATAAAAGGTAGAGTGAATGTGGGAATAGTATAGCATGAGCAGTGTTTCTTGTAAAGGCTCCGAATTATGTGATAAAATATTTATAATAAGCGGCAAAGGCGGCTATCGTCCGGAGCAATCGGGAAAGGGGCGGCCCCGCATACATGTTGAAAGAAGGGGACAGAGATGCGCGCTCAATGGATTGCAGAAGCGTTTTACCAGGAGGGGGTCGAGCTTTGGGGATGGTGCGGTTTTGACATGATAAAAGATATGTTGCTGCCCTGCCGCAACCGATCCAAATTGCCCAAAGAGGCTTGTACTGTGTTGTGCGCCTTGTTTCCCTATCGATCGCCGGTAGCCCGCCGCAATGTATCCCGTTACGCGGTTCCCCCAGATTACCACGCCATCGTATTGCCCCTGCTGGAACGGGTGGCGCAGCGGCTGAGGAAGACCTTTCCGGAACATTCCTTTGTTGCTTTTGCGGATAATTCCCCCATTCCTGAGGTGTATGCCGCGTCTGTTTGCGGGCTGGGCTGCGTCGGGGATCACGGGCTGTTGATCCATCCGGAATACGGCAGCTGGGTTTTCATCGGCGAGCTGGTAACCGACCTGTTTCTGCCCGAGATTCATCGGGAGGCGTCCGGTTGTCTTCATTGCGGAGCCTGTATCAAATCCTGTCCCTCTCAGGCGCTGCAATCGTCCGGGTTTCATCGGGAGCAGTGCCTTTCTCATCTCACTCAAAAGAAGGGGGCGCTCTCCGAAAAGGAAGAAGCCTTGATTCAAAAGGGAACGCTCGTTTGGGGATGCGATCTGTGCCAGGAGCATTGCCCAATGAACCGCGGCGTGAAGCGCCGGGGAATGGAGGCGTTCCAGCGCGATTTGCTACCGGTCGTCCGTCTGGGGCAGGTCGGCTCGTTAGAAGGCCGGGCCTTTTGTTGGCGTCCTCCGTCGGTATTGGAGCGCAATTTGCGGCTTTTGGAGAGAAACGAGAGGAAAAGCAATCCGTAACGCCATCGTTAGATAGAGGGCAAAACGCCGCCCAAGCCATTGAACCGAACCAGTAAAAAAACAGACCATAGACAAACACCCCCTGATGTAGGAAAATAAAACCACATCAGGGGGATTGTTATGGCAAAGAAACAAGAAAAAGGCAATGGAACCAACTGTGAGACCCGATCCCGGATCCGTGAACGTGTCTCCTTGGATACAGCGCGTGTTTATCGCTTTACAGCCGATACAATGAGCATCATGGGACGGCGCATTTCGTCCTTCATACCGGGCACGGAATCCATAAGATGGGAGGGAGGCTGAGGCTCTACCACATGGTTCAAGGTAAACCCGTTGTCCAGCAGCGTGCCGAGATAAGTGGTTAAAGTTCTGTGATATTTAATCACGTTTTCTCCCAAAAAATTGGCAACCCGCTTTCCTTCATAGTAGTAGTTGTCCACAGGAAAATGAAGGATCTCCCCGGTTTCCCCATAATACCAGTCCTGAGGTCCATAGGAGGTAAAGATCGGATGTTCCACCGAAAAGACGAAGGAACCGCCCGGTTTGAGGTAAGTATTCACCTTTTTGACGACAGGATCGAAGGAGGAAATATAGTGCAGCGCCAGGGAACTTAGCACAATATCGAAACTCTCCGCAGGAAAATCCATCTCTTCTATGGCAACGCATTGATAGGAAACCTGGGGGAATTTCGTCTTGCTGCGGGCCACATCCAGCATTTTATGGGAGATATCAATGCCCACCGCAGAGCAGGCTCCCTGTTCCATGGCGTAGATGCAGTGCCAGCCATAGCCGCAGCCCAGATCAAGCATACGCGTTCCTTTCAAATCGGGCAGTATGGTTTTTAAGGTTTCCCACTCACCGGCGGCAGCCAGTCCCTCCTTTGAGCGTTCCATTTGACTATACTTTTCAAAAAAAATATTGTTATCGTATTTGTTTTCTTTCATGGTTACTCCTTGATTTCTGTTATTTCTCCCTATGAGCGTCCAATGGGATTTGCTTTGCCGCGGCTCAACCCGTTGATAGCAAAGCCGACGGAATTGCCAAGTGCTAATTATGCGGAAACGACTCTATCCTACCATGTTTTCGCCGCTTTGTCATGCGGTTTAAACAAAGAATTCGCGTGCATATTTTATGTAGTATACGGCAATGCTATGGCTAAAGAGTAGGAGGTGCTAATTTGCAGGAAACAGTGAAAGATGTCATGAGCAAAAATATCATCGCGGTTCTTCCCAGCGATACCGCGCAGGAGGCCGCTCGTCTGATGAAAGAAAATAACATCGGGGCGGTGCCGGTGGTTTCCGGCGGGGAACTCAAGGGAATTCTCACCGACCGGGATATCGTTTTGGGGTGCGTCGCCCAGGGGAAGGATCCCAACGCCGTGAAGGCGTCCGATATGATGACACGGGAAGTGGCCTATATCACTCCGGAACAGACGGTACATGATGCCGTACAGATGATGGCGGCAGAGCAGGTGAGAAGATTGCCTGTACTACGGGAAGGATACATTGACGGAATGGTGAGTTTGGCGGATATCGCCCGGCGGCATGCCGGTCCGGAGATCGCCGAGGCGATTTCAGAAATCAGTTCCAATCACGAGGGCCCGTGCCATGCGGTTCGGACCAGATAGTATTTCCATATAGCCCACAGGACCGGACGCGGATTCTTTCCGCGTCCGGTTTTCTATGGTTGACGGATGCAAAAATGCAACGGTTAAAACCCTTCGATTCTTATAATGAAAATGGAACCATCCGCTCCGGGGTATATGTTGCATTTCCGCTGTGAATCCACTCCCGCTGGATTTGGCGGTCGGAGAGGGCGCTCCGATTTACATGATGACAACGATATGCACGAACTTTGTTTGAAATAACGCTCTGACCACACAGGCTTCTGGATCATCCTAGAACCTGAGAAGGGAATTCAAAATAGATGGCTGCTATGGTATAATGGAACAAAACAATCCCAAGAATGGAGGGAACGGTATGTTTCATGTTTTGGTGGTGGAGGACGATGAGAATATTCGGGAGGAGCTCGCGCTGTTATTGCGGAATCACGGATATCAGGTGAGTGTGTGCGGCGAGTCGGATCGGGTGGTGCGGCGGGTCCAAACAGACGCTCCTCACTTGATTTTGCTGGATATCAATCTGCCTGGTGGAGAAGACGGGTTCCATTTGTGCTCCCAGATTCGAGGATTCACCAAAATCCCTATTATTTTCGTCACCAGCCGCAACACCGATATGGACGAGCTCAACAGCATCACTTTGGGCGGGGATGACTTTATTGCCAAGCCGTACAACACCTCCATTCTGCTGGCCAGAGTGGCTTCCCTGCTCAAACGCGCTTACCCTGAAACGGAAACAGAGGGAATCACTCATAAGGGCGTCTCCCTTCATACCGCGGCAGGTAAGCTGGAATATGAGGGGAAAAGCGAAGAACTAACCAAAAATGAAATGAAGATTCTGCACTATCTGTTTGTCAATAAGGGGAAGATTGTTTCTCGGGGCGATATCATCGAATATCTGTGGGACAACGAGATGTATGTGGATGACAATACCCTTAGCGTCAATATTACCCGTATACGGGCCAAGCTGGAGCATTTGGGCGTCAGCGGATTCATTGTGACCAAGCGGGGACGGGGATATTTAATATGAAATGGAGTTCTTTTCTCAAAGACCGGATGATGGTAATCATCCTTCAGGTGTTTTGCGTCCTGGCTCTTTGCGGTTATCTTGCCCTGCTGGGGAACAGCGCGGGGGAGGTTTTGCTGGTGGCGCTTTTATGGGTGTTGGTGCTGGCCGGATATCTGTGCAAGACCTTTTGGGACCGCAAACGATATTTCGACCGTCTGCTTTCCACTGCGCGTTCTCTGGAACAGAAGTATCTGATTACCGAGGTGATGGAAAAACCGGTCCATGCGGAAGACCAGCAGTATTATCAGCTTCTCAAACTGGCGAACAAGTCCATGATGGAGACCATTACCTCCATCCGGCATGAGCGCAGGGAATATAAAGAATACGTGGAACAATGGGTTCATGAGATCAAAACCCCGATCGCGGCTATTCAGCTCACCTGCGAAAACAACAAAACGGATGTTACGCGGCGGATTCTTTCTGAACTGGAAAAGACGGATAATTATGTGGAGCAGGCCCTTTTTTACGCACGCAGTGAGAATGTGGAAAATGATTACCTCATCAAACGGATTTCTCTCAAAGACGTGGTGCATGGTTCCATTGTTCATAACAAGCGCCTGATGATACAAAACGGAGTGTCCTTACGCCTGGAGGATTTGGACTTCCATGTGCTGGCGGACAGCAAGTGGGTGGAATTCATTCTCAACCAATTGTTGGTGAACGCGGTGAAATATCGCCGGGAACAGGGGCCCGCAGTCACAATTACGGCAAATAGGGAGCAAGATCGGGTGAACCTCACGGTGGAGGACAACGGAATTGGAATCCGTGAAAGCGATTTGCCTCGGGTGTTTGAGAAGGGGTTCACCGGCCAAAACGGAAGAAACGGAGAACGCTCCACAGGGATTGGTCTTTACTTGTGCAAACGGCTGTGCGATAAGCTGGGATTACAAATTGAGGCGGTTTCCCAGCCGGCCGTTTTTACCCGTTTTGTTATTACCTTTCCGGCAGCTTAATCAAGAATGCAGTGTGTAAACATAGAACATCTCGATGAAATTTTCCGCGTTCCTATCCGCGAGGTCATTCCGTTCAGGAGTATCCTTAATAGGAATCGAATAGAAAAGCTTCCCCGCGATTTTTCACATATCGCGGGGGAGCTTTTCATGAAATCGCCGGAAAAAACAGAAATCCACATGAAAGCTTGCATCAAAAAAAATCCGTGAAAGGGAAGAGCCCCAGTTAACGTAGTGTAAGAATATTTGTGACAATACCGGCGGGAGTGAGGTCCACGATGCCATAGGTGCCGCCAGTGCCATGCAGGCTTCCGGGATTCAGTACATACAATCCGTCGTCATAATCCTGATAAGGAGTGTGGGTATGTCCAAACAGCAATAGATTGGCCTTTCGCTCCCTGGCGGCGCAATAGATGGAGTAATACCCCATTTTAACCTGATACAGATGCCCGTGGGTGAGAAAGATGCGTGTTCCCTCCAAGCGCAGCTCTTCGGTCGCGGGAAGCGAGCTGGCCCAATCGCAGTTGCCCCGTACCGCAACCACCATCCGGTCCGGAAACTTCATTTTGATCTCATCCGCTTCCTCCTGACCATCTCCTAAGTGGAGAATTACTTCCGCTTTTGGCTGTTGCAACACCGCTTGGCTGAGGGCGAAAGAGTCCTTATGGGTATCGGAAACCACTAAAATTCTCAAGGGTCATCCTCCATTCAATCATAAAATAAAAAAGAGGGCTCTTGCTCAAAAACAGCAAGGCCCCCGTGAGGCATTTCCGTTAAAAGAATGATTCTTTCGATTCCGCCTTGCGCTTAAGATGGGCGAACACCATTCCTAAAATGGTGAGAATGACGGCCAGACAGAACGCGCCAAAGAAAAAGTAATGGAGAAATCCATATAAATAGGTGACGGCAAAGTCGTACAGCGCGGGAGAGGCGATGGAAACTTTATCGATTTTGTTGGTCAATAAAGCGGCGATTGGTACGGCTATGGTCATCAACAGACTGCCGGATAGGGCAAAGATGTAAAACCGAAGCGCCCGATGCTTCCACCGATTGATTACAAAAATAAACGCGGCCAAAGCAAGGCACAGCGCCAACAACACAAAGGAAACAAACTGGATGGGCTTGCCGTAATTGATAATTAAGTTGGAGATCTGCCCTGCATAAGGAAGGTTTACATAGTCGGAATAGGTGGCAATGCAAGTCTTGGCCAAATATTGTACCGCGCTTTCATCGCTGATTTCCATTCCCTTTTGCCTGGCATACTGATAAAAGGATTGCTCCAATTGCTCGGTCAGATGGGAATATTCAAGGGCTGTCACCGTGCCGGTAAACACCTGATGCACCGAAGTTTCCACATCCTGCTGAATCTGAGTGGGCGGTAGAATTTCCGAAAACACATAATCAAAATGATTCGCATCCACACCGCTTGCAGATCCATACGAGACAAACTCCTGCTTAATTTCTTCAGAAAGCTTAGCGTAATAATCGGAAGAGGCGACTTGCTCCAAAAAGAAGCGCTCGTTGAGCAAAGTGGATTGAGCAACGGTGACGCATAGCAGTAGAAAGCAGAACATACAGATAAAGAAAGAAAGTACGCTACATACGGCAAACCGGATTCTTGATTGGGTTTTACGGTTCATATGGCAGCTCCTATTCGTAGATACTGATTAAAGGGCCAGAGACATACTTGGCATACACAAAATAGCGCTGAGGAGTTAGTCCCAAGGTATCGAAGGGATAGCAGGTGTAAAGAATCAAATTTTCCTCCTGGGCGCTTAAATCGTAGTCGGAGCCGTCCGGCGAAATCTTGGTTGCGGTAACTTCATAGGTATAGCTGCCGTAATTGGTGTTAATGGTAATGATGCTTCCAATCTGAGCGCTTCCCAAATCGTGAAACCAGGTGTTGTTGTGCGCGGAAATGAGCACCGTTTTTCCATAACCGGGGATGTGACTGCCGTTATAAACGCATGCGCCCTGTTTCAGTTGAGCCTTTCCATCTCCAAAAAAGAGAGGGGCGTCCACCGAGGTGCCCTCAATGGAAATCTGCCCAAAATGGGTGCCGTAGGAGGGAAAGGTGAACGTGCTGGCCTTGATGGTGTTGGGGTCGTCCACGGAAGGCTCGGGAGCGGGCAAGGCGCTGCTCACATGGAAAATACTGTCAAATCCGTCGTTTACCGGCCTTCGCTCGTCCAAAAAGAGTAATCCCGCCACATCGGCCATAGGTCGTAAAATAGGTGAGGCGGCCAGATACAAAACAAAAAACCCTAAAATGAAAAACGTTATCGGAAGAATGATAAAATTCTTCCGATAACCGTCTCGATGATGCTTATGCTTCATGGATTATTCCTTTACCAAGTGGAATTTACGGGTAGCAAACACAGCGGCGCTCAACACACCCAGTACCGCAACAGCGATCACAATGGCGTTGGTAAAATCCGCTTGTCCGCCAGTTACCTTTATGGCCGCCTCAAACGTGGCCACGATCTTGCCGGTAGCGTCGGTAATCACAACCTGCTTGTCGCCGGTGATGGTAACTTTCAGCCCCACTACGCTGGCAGCCTTCTGGGCATATGCCAGGATGGCCTGACGCTGAGCGTTGGACATGGAATCCACAGAGGTGATGTTGTTTGCCAGCACATAGGCTTTGGCTTCTTCCACCGCGGCGAGAACCTGGTCGGCCTGTTCAGCGGTCAAATCAATGGTATTGAGATAGTTTTCAGCCTGGACCAAATAATTGTCGGGAACCGTTACGTTTTTGCCGCCAACGGTAACGCCGGCCTTAATGGTATCCAAAACTCTTTTTTCGTCTGCGTTGATCCCGGCTGCGAAAGCGGAAACAGCGGTTACTGCCACCAGAGCCAGAACAGCAATCAAGCTGAGAAATTTTTTCATGACAATTGCCCCTTTCCAAATTCATAGAATCCGATAAAATTATTTTTAGATTTCTCATCTATTATAGCAGTAGACGTTGGATTTGTAAATCATAATAATGTCTAATTGAGAAAATATCAAAGAAAAATTTTCATACTTATCGCGGTCTTTTCATAATATGGAAGAGGAGGTGATAAAAATGCAGAATAACAACCACAATAACAACCAGCAATTGGATGAACTGTTGCGGCAATTATCCCAAAAATTGGGAACCAATCCCGACAAGCTGCGTTCCTCCGCGCAAAAGGGCGACGTATCCCAAGTGATGAGCGGCTTAAAGCCGGAGGACGCCCAAAAGGTACAAAAGGTCCTGTCCGATAAAAACGCGCAGGAAAAGCTGTTGGCCACGCCGCAGGCCCAGATGCTTCTGAAAAAATTACTAGAGGGGAAATAATAGATGGATGACCTGGCAGGCAAGATATCCGAATTGCTCAATAATCCTGAAAGCCTGGAAAAAATAAAAGGGTTATCCGGTCTGCTTGGTCAATCTCCCATGGCTCCCCAGCCGGAGCCGGAGATCAACCAAAATAGTGCGCCGGATCTTGGTTCTATGCTTTCCGCCGACACATTGCAGACCGTTATGAAGCTGGCCCCCCTGTTCTCTTCCATGAAACAGGACGACAACAGCACCCGCCTGCTGCACGCATTAAGACCCATGTTGGGAGCAAAGCGGCAGCAGAAGCTGGATCAATCCATCAAAATGATGCAGATGATCCGAATTCTTCCGCTTTTGAAGAACACGGGAATTCTGTAATAACAAAAAGGCCGTGAGGCGAATCTAATAAAAAGCCGAATCGACGTTTGTTTCATGGAAATCGGTGCGAGGTGGAAAGAAAATGAGCAACAATCAAAATCCCGAGGAGATGAAAAGGCTACAGCAAGAGGCGGTACGCCGGGTGCAGGAAATGCAGTCGCGCGCGCGTGCGCCGTCGGCTCCTCCGCATCCGCCGGAGCCGGCGGTTCATCCCCAGCGCAGGCCGGAGTTTTTTGTAGGCGGGCCTTCTAAGGTCCCTCCGCATTCGCCGGAACACCAGAATCCTCATCACCCAAAAGAGAGGGAAGAGGAACGCCGCCCAAATCCGAGTCATCCGCCCGCCCCGCCGTCTGGAAACGGTGAAATGGCCAATATTTTTGAAGCGCTGATGAGCGACAGCGAACGCATACTAATTTTATTGCTCATTTTGCTTTTGGTCAATGAGGAGGCGGATACCGGTTTGGTGCTGGCGCTGATGTACCTCATCATCTAAATAAAGGCTGATTCTCTTCGGGAGTATAAAAAAGCAACGCCGCGCGAATGGCTTTCGCGCGGCGTTGCCTTTTGTAATGGAAAATTAGCCGGCCGTCTGTTGATAGGATCCACGTTTAAAAACTGCTGAAGGAGTCTCCTTTTTGGCTGGAGCGGGAAGCGAGTCAGAATTTTGTTCTATCCATTTCTCGCGTTTGCTGGTCGGGGGGGGGGGTGATGCCCACATAGACATACCTGACCTCTTGCAGCAGGAGAATCTCCGTCAAAAGGGAGAACAGCCGTTTTCCAATGCCCTGAGCGTGCAACCGTGTATCCAGATCGATGGACTATGCACCGTTCCGTAGACAGGCTTCCCGCTCCATATACTTATGAGCATAGGAATCTCCCAAGACTTGCCCATTCTGTGTATAAACAAGCTAGGGATATTCCTGGAGTATGATTTCGGTGGACGAACGCTTGTTTTGATGAGTGAATCCTTAAAGGCAATTGGACTGTGGATGTATTGGGCGTAAATATTTTGCAGCTCGTCACTGTCGGAAACACTAGCCATCCGTATTTCTATCCCCTCATCCCCTTAAGATTGGGTTGCTTGGGTTCCGTCATAGCGCGCCGCGCCGGTCTGCGCAAGAATGGCCGCGCATCGTTTGCCGGTTCGTCAAAGGCTTTTCAATTCCCAGAGCATACTCTTAGCTATCGCAGCGGCATACTTCCTGGTTTTTCCCGAGTACTCCCTCTCACCGGAAGCCAAATATCCCACCGCCATTGAACAGTGTTATGCGACGCTGTGTATGCTGCCCCGTCTTTTGGAACAACAGAATCTGAATGTACGTCTTACTACCCTTACCGTAGCCGGAGACAGCGTGGGCGGAAATATGGCCACCGTGATGACTATTCTTGCCTCCATGCGCCATGGACCCAAAATCCACAAACAATTGCTGTATTATCCAGTCACCAACGCCTGTTTTAATACCTGTTCCTACCGCCAGTTCGCCGTCAACTACTATCTGTACCGCGCGGGAATGCAGTGGTTCTGGGACCAATATACCGCCTGCAATCGAGAACGCTGCCAGATTACCGCCTCTCCCTTATGCGCCGCCGTAGAACAGTTGAAAGGACTGCCGCCGGCTATGATCCTTAACGGCCAGGCCGATGTTCTTCGGGATGAAGGAGAGGCCTATGCGGAAAAGCTGCGTAAAGCGGGCGTTTCGGTGACTC
>Ga0224747_10280_pt2 | contig 10371 bp, 7 predicted proteins | sample LIM_F_Water_Pos_FD_182999 | JGI IMG/M metagenome (GOLD analysis project Ga0224747, IMG submission 182999) | Enriched cells from gastrointestinal tract of the lab mouse from Pacific Northwest National Laboratory (PNNL), Richland, Washington... | ecosystem: Host-associated > Mammals > Digestive... | reverse complement strand
CACCCGCAGGCAGGTATTCCGCTTTTTGTCCTCCCCCGCGAACACATAGAGCTGGCCATTCGTGCACTCCAGCCGCACGCCGCTGATTCCGGGACCAAAATCCTCCTTCGCCAGCTCCAGCGCCTCTTCCTCGGAGCACGCTTTTAAAAGGTCGGTGGTCTTGACCTCCGTGGAGCCCAGGGCGATCGCCGTAACCTTCTGCGTCTGACTCTCAATCTCAATATGCACCTCAATGGACTCCGGCACCGCGCCGGAGTCAATCGCTTTGTCCACCGCCTCCTGCTTAATCCCCCGGATCTCCTCACTGGTGGGATTTGGAATCACCCGTTCCACCACGTCGCGAACCATGGACAGCGCAACTCCGATGGAGGAGATGACCTCCGCGTTCTGGGGGATATGATACTTGATGCCGTATTTCCGCGCATAGTAGCAGATCAGCGAGGCCGCCCCGCCGCCAACGCCCACGAAGGACATCTGCTCCGGTTCCATCCGATATTTCTCAGCCAGCTCATCAATAATCGGCTTGATTTTCTCCACAGCCCGGTCCAGAATCTGCGTGGCAATCTCCTCCACGGTTCGTCCGGTATATTCCGCCAGAGGCTGAATCGCCCGCCGCGCGGACTCCTGGTTCCCGTAGGAAAAATATTTCGGTTCCACAAGGCCCAGCGCATTGGCGGCGCAGGTGTTTGTAATGGCAACCAGCCTGCCGTTGGCAAGCCGGACCGCCGCGTAGTCCTCCGGGTCTCCCGGTCTCGGAGAAATGAACTCCAGTTTGGGATCTACCACCTCGTCCTCCGGCGTAAATACCGCGTACTCCAGCCCCGCAATGTGGGCGCTTCGGGGGCCCACGTCAAACACTCCCTCCCGATTCATGCGGATCATGCTTCCGCCCGCGTCGCCGATGACCCGGACGTCCAGCGAATTGACATAGGTCCTGTGTCCCCCAATGATCGTATAGTCAATCGCCGGGCGGCCGTTTTTAATCACGCCGATGTTGGTCGTCGTTCCGCCCACCTCAAAGTACACGCCGTTGGAGGCCCGCAGATACATCAAAGAGCCCATGACGGAGGCCGCGGGGCCGGAGAGCATGGTCAAAACCGGGCGCTTTTTCATCTCGTTTATATCCATCACGCCGCCGTCGCCCCGCATAATCATCAGCGGAACGCCGACGTCCGCCGCCCGGACGGAGCGCTCCGTACTCAGCGCGGTGTCCATCATTTTCGGCAGTATGCTCGCGTTAATACAGGCGGTACGGGTTCTGCGCGTGAGCCCGTAGAGCTTGGTAATGTCGGACGCCATGGTCGTAAAAAGACCGCGCTTTGCCGCGGCGTCGGCGATTACCCGCTCCGGTCCGTTATCGTCAACGCCGAACGCCATGGAGGATACGATCACCTGGGCCCCCTCAGCAGCAAGCTGATCCAAATTCTCCTGAACAGACTCCGCATGGAACTTCTTTTTCTTGAGAAAGCGATTGCTGACAGAGATCTTTTTCCCATTTCCAAGATCAATATCGTCAATTCTGCTCTGGCTTTTCGCCAGCAGGCCCTCCAGTCCTCCGGCCGCAAGCGCCAGAACACCGACATGGGCGACGTCCCCCTCCACCAGCGCGTTTGTCGCCTGCGTCGTACTGTGGGCCACAAAGATGATGTCCCCGGGGGCAATCCCGTTTTCCAGCATACAGCGCGTAAAGGACTGTACGACGCCAGCCGCGACGCCATCAGGGTGGTCGTGCGTGGTTTTTACCTGGGATATACCGATAATCTCATGGGTATCGTTGTCAATCGCCACTGCCTTGGTATGCGTTCCGCCAACGTCAATACCCATCCGGATATTTCTCTTTTCCATTTAACTTTCCTCCTCTTTTTGAAGGAACCCGGCGGTCCTGTTTTGGTGGGGAAACCGCCAAGCCCGTCTGTCCCTACCGGCGGAATTTCCAACAGCGGAAACCTCTCTGCGGAGAAATCCGATCCCTTCAAGTCCCAAGGCCGCGCAGGAGCTCCACATGGAAGGGCGGATGTCCGCGTGCTGCTCCGCGCCTCTGCGCCAGCCGCATTCCCAGACACCCGGCCCAACTCTACGCTCCTGATTCCATGGGCTCCCATGCCGCCGCGGCAATCAGCCGCGCATGACCCAGCTGACGATCATCACAATGGCGGTCATGGCCCATCCCACGGGAATGGAGAGCTTCAGGAAGTCCTTGGTCTCGCACTTCGTATATCCCACCGCCCAGGAGTTCCAGGACTGCGTCAGGTCCGTCGCGCAGTTCATGATGATGGTGGTGCCGGTCAGGAAGGGGAACATCAGCGTCGCCGGCATACCGATGGTATTCAGAATGCCCACGGTTACAACGCCCGCGCCCATCAGCGTCAGAGGGCCGCGGTTCATGCCCAAAGGCGCCAGAACTGCCAGCGCAATGGCAATCACCAGGGTATTCTCCGGCACCACCGGAGCCAGAAGGACCTTGAAATACGGGGCGCACAGAGAGGCCGCGTTGCAGAACATGGGAACCGTCAGGAAGAACCCCATGATCGCAGCGGAGTCTACCACGCCGTCGGCAAAGGCCTTACTGATGCTGCGGGACAGCTCGCCGCCGGATTTGCCCCTGCCGCACAGCAGCAGCGCCAGAACAGAGGTCACAATCATGGCCAGAATTACATTCACTTTAAAAGCGATGACCAGAAGGATCGGGATAATCGGACAGAGCAGCGCAATCCCCGGCACACGGCCGCTCTCCGGTACGCTTTTGGGCGCCGCCCATGCGGAGACCGTCTTCGTGCCGCGAATGGTCAGCACGCTGGAGCAGACAAGAATCACCGCCATCATAATGCCGCAGGTAACGGCCGCCCAAGGCAGGTTATCCTGGTAGGTATACTCCGTTCCGCCCTCAGCGTTGGCGAAATACGCGACATACTGGGCAAAGATAACGGGATTCAGCAAAAATCCGGCGGCGACGGAAGCCACATAGGACCAGACAGCCACGCTCTTCCTGATTCCCAGTGTCAGCAGAATGGGCAGCACGATGACGCCGATGGAAATGACGGCGCCGGGTCCCGTCATGGTGGTAAAGCAGGCCGCGGAAACAATGCAGAGCAGAATATTGGTCACCACCGGCTTGTCCCCTCCCAGCTCCACGGTCTTGCGGATCAGTGTGGAAACGATGCCGGTATCCAGCAGTACGCGGCCAAAAAACGCGCCGAACATGACGTTGACCAAAACAACGCCCCAGCCGACAGGTCCTGTGGTGTAGACATTGGTCAAAATATCATTGATGCTCATTCCAATGACATTCGCGTTTTCCTCCGCGAATCCCGCCCCGCAGGCATATTTCCCGACAATCGCCAGAATGGTCCACAGTGTGGCCATGATGAGCATGGTGATCATCAGATTGCTTCCCCTCAGGATATAAATGATACATGCGATGAAAGAAAGAATGAGAATAATCGCAATTACGTATTCCATATTGACGCTCCTCTCCAAATCTTGTCCACATATACATCACATTTATGTAAAGATCTTCTCCCACAGCGGGAAATCCCCACCTGTTTTCCTGGTGTGTCTCAAGATCCATTACATCAAACAGGCCCCGTCTCCCGGGGGCAAAAACACGGCGCCCGCAGCGCAGGATCGTATTTAACCCCGAATTCCACATCGTCCATGACGCCAATAAAGATATTGACTGTGTTGAGGACTTTGTTGCCCTCGCCCATCAGATGCCCCCCGCTGACGCGGCCCTCCATATCCGCGAAGGCCGCGTGGATATGGATGCCGCGCGTCCCGTCTTCCAGAATATTGATCTCCCCGTGGGCGCTGATCAGCTCCGCCGGATACCCCACGTGGATCGGATCGCCGTAGGAGATGCCGGAGGGGTCGCCGCTGTCCGGACGGGGGTCGAAAAACACCGCCTCCTGTACGCTGCCCACCATGCTCATGATGCACGCCGCGCGGACATCATACTCCTCGCAGGCGGCGCGGATGCTGCCCATGATGTCCTCACCGCGGCAAAGACGCAGAACCAGCACGCGGCTGATTCCGGCAATCGCCTTATCCACAGACCGCCGCCTCCTTTTTCATCATCTCTCGGACCGCCGACACAATATCCGCCGTATTGGGGAAAAACGCATCCTCCAGCGTGTGGGCAAAGGGCGGGACGATATTTTTGGCTCCGATCCGCATGACAGGCGCCTTCAGCCGGTCAAAGAGATTTTCGGAGATCTGCGCGGAGATCTCTCCCCCGTAGCCGCCGCGATTGACGCATTCCTGCGCCACCAGCGCTCTGCCTGTTTTGGTCACGGAGGCGGCGATGGTCTCAAAATCCAGCGGCACCAGGCTGCGGATGTCCACGACCTCGGCGCTGATCCCCTCTTTTTCCAGCGTCTCGGCGGCCTCCAGTTCGTTGAGCACCTGGCGGGACCAGCCGATCAGCGTCACGTCGGTCCCCTCCCGGCGGACGGCCGCCTGGCCGAAGGGCACCGTATAGTCCCCCTCCGGGACCTCTCCCTGTATGTTATAGCAGAGCTTGTGCTCCAGCATCACCACAGGGTCTTCGTCCCGAATGGCCGCTGTCAGCATTCCCTTGGCGTCATAAGGGGTGATAGGCGCCACAACTTTCAGCCCCGGAATATGCGTCAACAGGGACTCCAGATTCTGAGAGTGCTGCCCCGCGTTGCGGCGGCCGCTTCCCATCGGGAGCCGCAGCACCATGGGCACGCCGATCTGACCGCCAGTCATATAGCACATCTTCGCGGCCTGATTGATGATCTGATCCATGCAGACGCCGATAAAATCAATGTACATCAGCTCCGCCACAGGCCGCATTCCCCGCATGGCGGCGCCTACGGACATCCCCACAAAGCCGGCCTCGCTGATAGGCGTCGCAATGACGCGCTTACTGCCAAACTCCTTTTCCAGATCCGTCGATACGCCGTAGAGTCCGTTGAAGCCGCACTCCTCGCCGATAGTAAATACCCGCGGGTCCCGGAGCATCTCGCCGCGAAGCGCCTCGTGGAGCGCTTCGCTGATGGTCTTTATGCTCATCTGGCAACACTCCTCTCATTGTCGTTTTTATAGACGCTCTCGCACACCGTCTCCGGCGCGGGATACTTGGAGGCCGCAGCGAATTCGTACGCCGCTTCCATCTCCGCGTCAGCCTCGGCATGGATGCCATCCAGCGTCTCTTTCAAAACGCCGGCAGCCAGAAGCTTGTCCCCAAGTCTTTTGATGGGGGACTTCTCCTCCCACGCGTCCCGCAGCTCCTGAGGCCGAACTTCCCTATCCGACGAGTTGTGCGCCCGCATCCGGAAGGTGCGGAGCTCCACAATGGACGGTCCGCCGCCGCCGCGCGCCCGCGCCACGGCTCCGTAGACGGCCTCATAGACCGCCTCCACGTCGTTGCCGTCCACGCGCACACCGGGAATTCCGTATCCCGCGGCCCTCTCAGCCACACCGGAGGTATTCAAAACCGCTTCCGCCGGCGTATTGACCGCCCACTGGTTATTCTCGCAGATATAGACCACCGGCAGCTTCCAGATCGCCGCCATATTCACAGACTCATGAAACGTCCCCTCGTTGGAGGCTCCCTCTCCGAAGAAGCAGGCCGTCACCTCGTCTGTCCCATTGATCCACGAGGCCAGGGCCGACCCGGTAGCAATGGGAATTCCGCCGCCCACGATTCCATTGGCGCCCAGGATGCCCTTGCTGACATCCGCCACATGGAGGGAGCCGCCGCGCCCGCGGCAGTATCCCGTCTCCCGGCCAAAGAGCTCCGCCATCATCCTGCTGGTATCCATCCCCTTGGCGACGCAGTGTCCATGTCCGCGGTGGGTGGTTGTCAGGCAGTCCCTCTCCTCCAGGGCATAGCAGGCGCCTACAACCGCGCCCTCCTGGCCGATGCAGGTGTGGAAATTTCCATAGAGCATGCCCTTCGGAAAACAGTCGTCCACAATTTTACACTCGAATTTGCGAATACGTACCATATCCCGGTACATATCCAGCAGGATACCCGTTTCCATAGAATCGTCACTCCTTTACAAAATTCAGGTTTTATATACATAATGCCGGGCAACCAGCCGGAGCCTGCCGCCCAAAACCGGCATCTGTACATCCGCGACAACCGGCATCATCTCATCCTCCCAGACCAGGACCTCGCCCTCCAGTCCAAATCCTCTGAAAAACGCCAGGGCTCTCACCAGGGAATTGGCATAAAATCCGGCCGCGGGCTCCCCAGCCAGATTCCGAATCTCCTCCGGGATCTCCGGCACCCGGTTCCGGGCCCGGGCGTAAAAGCACAGAAGCTCCGCCAGGCCGCTGCCCGCGGCGTCCAGCCTCCCGCGGCCGACATAGGCGATCTCCAGCCCCAGCGAGCCGGCCACGGCCTTTCGCACAAGTCCGGCAATCCCGCTCCAGTCGTGGGCCGCCACCAGCTCACGCGGCATCATGCACACGGTCCCAACCGCCATTACATAGGGATTGGGCGCAAATTCCAGAAGATCCTCATACCCCACGCCGCCCGTCACAACATAGCGGGCATCGCTGTAGATCTCGCTGATCTGCCGGATGACCTCCACGCCGCCCAGCTGCTTGACGGGAAAATACTTAAAGCATCGCAGACCGCTTTGGTAGCCATGGCTTACCTCCGTAACCGTCGCGCAGCCCGGAATGACGGCCACGCCCCGCTCATTGCACCAGTCGACAATTCCCTGGTCGTAATAGGGCGTCACAACATAGTCCGCGCCGGCAGCCACCGCCCGCTCCGCAGTCTCCAGCGCCCGCACGGTCCCGGCTCCGATTATCATACCGGGAACCGCCGCTCTCACCGCGGGAATCGCCGCCAGGGCCCCGGGCGTCCGCTGCAGCAGCTCAATGACATGGACGCCATTGCGATCCAGCGTCCTGGCCAGACAGACGGTCTCCTCGACGTCGTACACAAACGCCGTAGGCATAATTCCGCACTCGGCAATCCGCTCGTACACGGCTCCTCTTTCCATTTATTATCACTACCTCGTTATTCAGTATAGCTGAATGATATTCTGCTTTTCTATGTAATAATTGTAAAATCATCTATTTGAAAAGTCAATAACCCCCGGAATTTTCGTCATTTTAAATGATTCCGCAAGCGAAAAAATATCTGATTTCACGGTGGTTTTCCGCTATATTGAACTCCTATTTTCTATTTCTGAATGCTCATTTTTCCATGCAGGACGTATGTACAGTCCCCCTCTGAAAAGAGCGGCTGAAATTTTTCATCTCGCGGCGGTTTTCTCCCGGCCCGTTTGACTTTTTCTCTCCCATGTGCAATAGTACTCTTACCAAAATACGCGCTGGGCGCAGAACGGGGCAAAGAGGAGCTTCCAGATGAAAAACATACTAGTGATCGGCAGCATCAACATGGACTTGACCATACAGGTCGACCGAATCCCCAGGGCCGGGGAAACGCTAAAGGGCTATGGACTGGCCGCCAATCCCGGCGGAAAGGGGGCGAATCAGGCCGCCGCCATGGCAAAGCTGGGGGCGCCGGTGCGCATGCTGGGCGCCGTGGGCCGGGACGAGTACGGCGCCCGGCTGCGGGCGTCTTTGAGCTCCTGCGGCGTCGACTGCTCCGCCGTCGCCAATGCCGACGCGCATACAGGCCTGGCGTTCATCACCGTCTGCCGCGGAGACAACTGCATTGTCATCGACTCCGGAGCAAACGGCGCCGTCCTTCCAGAGACCATCCGGCAGCACGCCGCCCTGCTGGACTGGGCGGATATATTGGTCCTTCAGCTGGAGATTCCGCTGGAAACCGTGGCGTACGCGGCCAAAGCCGCTAAAGCGGCCGGGACTTTCGTCATCTTAAACCCTGCGCCTGCCGGCCAGACGCTGCCAGAGACATTGCTGCGCCATGTCGATCTGCTGATTCCAAACGAACACGAGGCCTCCCTGCTGCTGGGCGGCAAACCAGTCTCCGCGGAAAACGCTCAAACCGCGGCGCGGGAGCTGTATGAGGCATACAACAGCGGCGTCATCATCACCCTGGGCGACAAGGGGTGCGTCTATTATGACGGCAGCGCCCCCCTATGCCAGCCGGCGGCGGCTGTCGCCGCTGTGGACACGACGGCGGCCGGCGACAGCTTCATCGGCGGACTGTGCTGCGCTATCGCGGCAGACGCCCCCATGGAGAAGGCCGTGCGCTATGCTACCGCGGTCTCCTCCGTCACCGTTACACGGCACGGCGCGCTCCCGTCTCTGCCGACGAAAGCAGAGGCTGACGCCGCGTTTGAGAGGATATTTGGCAGTGCCGCCAAACACACGGATTAGGCCTTGTTTGAAAATTGGCAGAATGCCGGATTGGGGCGGATTTTTTTGCCAGGCAAGGCGATTTGACGCGGGAATCCTGACGGATTTCAAGTCAAATCAACGCAGTCCTGGTGGAAAAAGATGCTCCAAGACGGCGTTTTGACATTTTTCAAACAAGGCCTAGAGGACTCACCGCGGGAGCCACCGAGGAACAGCGCCTGCGCCACGGCTCTGCTCCAATGCTCCAAACATAAATAAAAAAACTCCCTTCCGCCCAGGCGGAGGGAATGGCCCGATTGGAGAACCGGGAGACGGCAGATTATGCACAAAACCGCCCTCATTGAGGGCAAGTCCACCCGGTTGAAAAAACGCAAAGAGCCGCATATGCAGCCCTTTGCGTTTTTTCAACCGCGTTGACTATATAAGCTGCCAAGCGCAATGGCTCCGCCAGCTCTTTTTCCAACGGTCAAACGCCTCAAACATCCCATCCGGCGAGACGCTGTTCCTCCTCCAGCATCCGGTCATAGGCCTGATCCGCCAAAACCGAGATATTGCCGAGGATCATCTCCCGGGTGGCGCAGTACATATTCCACAGGCACCGGGGCGTGGCCTTTTCCTCCTCCACATTTGCCACGCCGCTGACGCTCTGCAGGAGCTTTACGGCATAGGTTCTGGCGATGGGCGCCCCCGCCGCCGTCCTGAAAACGGGTCCTTCGCCGATCCCCTCCCGCCGGATATAGGCCAGCAGCTCCTTTCGGAGCTCCGCGGGAATCTTCACGGCGCGGCGGCAGCGGCCGTTATGGTAGCGCAGTTCCACGACGTCCTCCCGCACCGCCTCCGCTGTCAGCTGCGGCAGCTCCTGAATCCGCAGTCCCGCGCCGCCCAGCACCTTTGTCAACAGGTACACCCGTTCTTTTTCCAGCGCCCGCGCAGCGCAAAGAAGCCGCAGGTACTCCGCCCGGGTCAGTTCCGGCTGAGAGACTTCCCGGCCCTCCAGAAAATCGTGAATCTGAAATTCCCGATGGCCCAGGTATTCACAAAGACTGTTCAGCGCCGACAGACGGCTGTTGACACTGCGGGGAGAAACCCCCTCAGACGCCATCCGCTCCTTCCAAACCCGTCCCGTCTCCTGGGTAAGCCGCTTCTCTTGCGGCAGGTAGTCATAGAGCTTTTTCAGATTCCTCCGGTAGGCGTCCAAAGACGCGGCGCCGATCCCCCTCCGCTCCTGGCTGGCCAGAAATTCCTCAATCACTTCCGGCGTCAGGATGTCCAAAGCAAACACCTCCGCTGTCGCCTTGATCTCGCTGGCAGGTTGCGCCCATGGGTTCCCGCCGGTGTCAAGGTCATTGACTCTCCGCGCAGCTGGCAGAAAAGTCTACGTTTTTGCAAAGCTTCCGCCCTGTCAACGTACAAGACCATATCATAAAAATTTTGAGATTTCAAGGTTTTATTGGAAGAATTTCTTTGTGAAATTGTCCATGCAAAAACGTAGACTTTTCTGTACAATGCTATAAAGATAAGTAAAAAAAGAACTCCCGGCACGTCTGGAAAGATGGTGCCGGGAGGAATCTTTTCGCATTGCTTTGTATGGAATATTGCTCAAATGACAGCGATTTTCCTTTAACTTAATGAAAATCAAAAAGCGGTCGGTTAAGTTAAGGGCTGTTTCCTACCTCTTGACAAATATACGCGTCTTTCGCTATAATTGAAATACAGTAAAAAGCGCATAGAAAGATATAAAATAGACAGGAAACCGCGTTCAAAAAGTCTCAGGGCAGATAAGGCGGGCAAGTCAAAAAATTCACGGCAAGGAACAAAAAGAAGCAAGCGCAATGGAAACGCTGATGGCGTTTTGTTGCGCTTTTTTGCGTTTTTGCTGAATTTTTTGGACAAAGGAGCCTTTACTATGACTTATCCCGAGATTGTATATCAACATTTGCAAAATATCATTCAACGTGAAATCGACTATATAACACACGACAAGATGGTAAAATCTCCTCAGCGGAAGCGGATTGTCACCCTTCAAGATGTCGCAAATGCGCTCTTGTATTTCGAGGGCGGAAGCCTTGCGAAGGAGCTGAAGCGGGCGGGCCTTGATAT
>Ga0224747_10317_pt1 | contig 10391 bp, 13 predicted proteins | sample LIM_F_Water_Pos_FD_182999 | JGI IMG/M metagenome (GOLD analysis project Ga0224747, IMG submission 182999) | Enriched cells from gastrointestinal tract of the lab mouse from Pacific Northwest National Laboratory (PNNL), Richland, Washington... | ecosystem: Host-associated > Mammals > Digestive... | reverse complement strand
TAAAGGAGACTAACTATCATGGACAAGACTACACATGAAATCCGTATCGCTAACTGGCGGTCCATTATCGAACAGTGCCATGCACGCCCTGAAGGCCAGTCAGCCAAGCAATGGCTTTCAGATAATGGCATTTCGGAAAAGAATTACTATTACTGGCAGCGCAAAGTCAGGAAGGAAACATATGCCCTCATCTCTCAAAAGGGGACTCCCACTGCAGAGTCTGAACCTGTAGCTTTTGCAGAACTTCCATTTATCACTTCTAAAGATGATGGGCAGTCTTTCTGCCCAGATGCAGTTATGCGCAGGGGGCAGACCGTACTGGAACTGTCCAACACCATTTCTGACAGGCTCCTTGACCGACTTATGGAGGTGTTAAGCCATGCTTGAAGATGCTGCCGGCATCCGGCGTGTAGTCCTGGCATACGGTTATGTTGATCTTCGGAAAGGGATTGATGGACTTTCCATGATCATAGGTGATAAATACCATCAGAATCCTTTTGAAAAAGGTACACTTTTCCTTTTCTGCGGCCGCAGATCCGATCGGATAAAAGGCCTGCTTTGGATGGGGAACGGATTTCTGCTCCTGTACAAGAGGTTTGAGTCAGGTTCTCTCTCGTGGCCGCGGACTACCGAAGAAGCTGCAGACCTTACGGAGGAACAGTACCATTATCTGATCTCTGCTTTCAGATTTAACTGTTCCGCAAGACTCTTCCCAAACTCCTGACCGGATGTGGCTCTGGATTTTCCCATTTGCGTGCCAGCTTCATCTTGTATTCACAGAGTCGGCCTCCGGCACATTCTCCAAATGGGAAAATATTGACCGATGATGTTGTATCATTTTATAGCTTTATCTACTTCTTTTCGCTTAATTCCCCCTTCATATAACTTCTTCATAATTATCGGAAAACGACGTCCCTACTTCGCGCTTTCTTTACGATAGGGCATTGGAGAGAAAAAGGAAGGCAAAAAATCGCCGCTTCCAAGCTGAAACCAATAAAAATCTATTTTAAATCCAACCGCCATAAAACCGCAGCTCCCCCATTTCTGATGTGCAATTATCTACTCGCATGTCCTTTCTCATTCCTTTGCAGATAGTATTTCTTCAACAGTAACCTCTCTTTCTGTTTTTAAGTCATAATATCCTATATGTACTCCTTTTTCATACAGCCAGAATAAATCCGTACCATATGGAGCCTCAAAAAATTCCAATAACTGAGGCGCAATCTCAGATAAAGATTGTGCATTAATAATCATAAAATTATCCGGATTTTGAATATATTCATCGTCATCCTGCTCCGATAATAGATTCCATCCGTTTAACTGAGGTATCGAGCTTTCCTCTCGAAAACTATATCTCACAGGCACTCCTCTATATACATTTTTAGAAATCATAAAACCACCATATAAATCATTATCAATCATTTTCCATCTCCTCTGCAATTTTAATAAACCCGTTTCTCCATGTTAGTTCTTTTGCATAATCTATACACGACTTACCAAAAGCATCTTTCAAATTATAATCTGACCCCGCTTTAATCATGTATCTATATACTTTTTTTATTTCCTCTGTATGCAGTTTAACAATCGTTATAGCATATTTTAAAGGTATCGCTTTAAATTTATCAAGTGCGTTTATTTCTATACCTGCATCTACCAACATTGTCACAGCTTTTAGTAAATACTCAGCATTACCCTCCAAAAAATTGAAAAAGATACAATGTAAAGCATTTCTATGATATTTTTTATCTTGGTAACTAATGTCAATATTATGCTCTAATAAAAAGTCAATTATTTTTAATCTTTCCGCTTCATTATTTGTACTTATTAACACACTTTGCAGCAAATTAAACGAGGAATATCTATCTATGACATTAACATCATCTGTATATAATCTTTTAAACTCTTTAAAGTTTCCTTCCTGTACAGCATCAAATACATTTACTATTCTCATGATTATACTCCTTTACTCATACAAATGACCTCGATTTGCAGATGGTGTTTCTAATCTATAATTATCAGGATTATATTGAAACTCTTTCAGCTCATCTAAGGAAATTTCCCGATTTTTATATTTTTGAAACATCGTATTATAGGATTTTCCTTGCTTATGACCGAAATCCACAACTCCCTTTCGCGGGTCTCCTGGCTTCCAATTAATAACTTCACCTGTGTTAGGATCCCTTAAGACACCATCTTCGCCCACACATTTTTTATAAACTTCTTTTTCAAATTCTAATTTCTTCTTTCCAGAAAGCGTAGGTCTCCCATTCGGTTTTCCGTTTTTTATATATGGTCCATCTTCCAAAGGCGGTAATTTATCCTCTCCACCATCTTTCTTAAAACGCTCTTTTAGTTTTTCTTTCGCCTTGCCAAATGGTTTCTCCCCTGTCTTCTCCGCCGGCTGCGACTGGGAAGCAAGATACATAAGCACCGCCTTCGAAAGCTGTGTCACCGCATCCGACATAGAACTCGTGAATACCCTGTTCTCTTCCTGCCATCTGATTACTGGATCTGTCTTGACCCTCTCATCGGTCGTCTTACAGTCCTTCCACAGCATTTCCATCATTTCATCGTTTAAATAATGTACATCCCACCCTTCTTTTTCATTCATTCCGGTCAGCACACCTGTATCTTCCAGCCCATTGATAAAACGGTCATATGTACTGACATCACATCTTGGCATCAGCCTTCCCAGCGTCAGCCGCACCATTTCATTCTTAAGATCATTCCCGTCAAAGATGGTCGGAAGGAAGATATTCCCCTTCTCCTGAACCTGATCCTCCAGAAATGCAAGCGCTTTCTCATACATCCCTTCATTCAGGTACAGACTTCCATAGGGATCCATAAGCAGATCATACAGTCCCGGATATTTGGCATCCATCTCTGCTTTCAGATTTAACTGTTCCGCAATACTCTTCCCAAATTCCTGACCGGATGTGGCTGCCTGAATTTCCATTCCCTCTGCATTACACATCAGGACGGATTTTGTTGTAATAACCTCTTTTCCATTTACAATCTCAGTCTGTGGCTCCGGATTTTCCCATTTGCGTGCCAGCTTCATCTTGTATTCACAGAGTCGGCCTCCGGCACATTCTCCAAATGGGAAAATATTGACCGATTTCTTACAGTCGTCCACATTTGCCTGTGGCAGGTTCCCAATATCGAAACCATCTCTCTCCAGTATCAAGTAGGTGTGCTCCGAGCCATAAGGGCACCACAATTCTGCACCTAATACTAAGGGCTCCGGCGGCGACTCTTCGAAATTCAAAAAACCTGTCAGCCAATTCCAGCTCATAAATCTTCTCCTTTATTGTACCACAAACTCCTCTATCCCCATACCCCTGACTTCCCGCCGGTATACACTCTCCGCAGTAACTGGGCTTACCATTTATACAGCAGTTAATCCACTGGTTTTCTTTAATACCCTGTACTGAATCCCGTCCCACTTTTCCCATACCTCTTTTAACATAATACAGCAAAAAAGCACCCCCTTTCTCTCCGTGTAATTATTACTCCTCACCATGTAAGTTTTCCCAAATTTCTACAAATTTCTTACTCCTGTGCGAGAGCTGGTATATAAAGCAGAACCTCGTATCCACCGTAGATGAATATGAAAGCCTTGACCTGATTGGCAATGCGAAGGCTGATTCTGTCCTGTATGACCTGCCGCCAGCTCCCACTGGGAATCAGCAATACTCATCGCGACAAAAAACTGTCGGTGAGCTGCCTTCCATTTCCACATCGCCAGTTTCTTCAGGTTCATGGCAGCATATTTCAGCCTTACCCACATACTGACTCTTTTCAGTCCCCGGTAAGGTGTATAACGCATTCCATATTTTTCTTTTGCATCGGCAAACACCCTTTCGATCGTCTGTGATCTGAGACAGTAACTTTCTTTTCCCTGTGGTGAATGCCGGATATCCTCCGCCTGTTCTATATAATCCTCCCAGATATGGCGGGTTACTGTCTTCTGACAGTTCCTGCTCTCCGTGCACAGATGTCTCGTCTGGCATGCTTCACACTGGTAACACAGACTCTTATATTCCCTGTAGCCCTTCCGGCTGGTCGTGCTGTACGGCAGGCTTTTGTATTCCGGGCAGATGACGATGTCCAGATATTCATCATATACATATTTATACCATTCATAAAACCCTTTCTTCGTCATAGGGCGTTTATAAGGCAGGGAGGGGAGCCGTCCGTCATCTATGATACGCTTGCAGATCCACGGGGTTTTATATCCCGCATCCATGGTGGCTGTCCTGATCTGGGGAAACCTTCTGGTCACCTTCTCATAAAGCGCATCAAAGGCAACACTGTCATGTACATTTCCGCTTGTTACTACCGTGTCTAGTATAAAGTTATGCCTGTCACAGACTGTATGGGCTTCATACGCAAAGCAATGTTTATGATCCCCTTTCCGGAACATGCCGCTCTCCGGATCAGTCGTTGATACCGTGACCTCCCGTTCCCCGGGCTCCCCGCCGCCGGAATTCCCGTCAAAAGGCTTTTTTCCATGTGCCCTGCGGTCCTCATTGATCTCTTTCAAAAGCTGCTCCTCATAGACTTTCGCCGCAGAAGGGATCGCTTTTTTCATTTTCTTATTGATGTTCGCGTTTGCTTTGATATGGGTCCCGTCCATAAACACTACTTCCGGGGAAAGATAACCGCTCTTTTGCGCCTCAAAAAGGATCCAGGTAAACACCTTTTCTATGGTATCTTCACTGAACCGGTGCCTGAAGTTATAACTGACGGTGGCAAAATGAGGGACCGGTTCATTGAGCAGATATCCAAGAAACCACCGGTATGCAATGTTCATATTGATTTCCTCCACGGTGCGCCGCAGGGATGGGATTCCGTACAGGTGCTGGATGAGAACCATCTTGAACAGAACCACAGGGTCAACGCTGGGACGCCCGTTATCCGCACAATAAAGGTCTTCCACGAAATCATATATATGGGTAAAATCCACAGCGCAGTCAATTTTCCGCAGCAGATGATCCTGCGGAACAAGGTAAACGGTAGATAGCGAGTACCTATACAAAACAAGAGCAAACCTGTATGAAAGAAACAGATTTGCTCCCGCCTTTATTTCACTTCACTTTTATCAGGCTTACGGCAGTTCGCCGGGAGGCTTGGTGACCAGGGGAGCAGGTCATCCAGAAAACTGCGGTCTGTATCATCCAGATGTTTTGGAATCTCGGTAAGCAGATACTCAAAGTAATCATAGGGTTTCAGATTGTTTGCTTTTGCGGCTTCCGCAATGCTGTAAATGATGGCGCTTGCTTTTGCCCCGGCTATGGTATCGATCATTACCCAGTTTTTCTTGCCGATACAGAATCCGCGGATGGACTGTTCCGCAGCGTTATTGTCCATCGGTACTTCACCATCGTCCAGGAATACTTTCAGGTATTTCTCTTGGTTCAGGGAATAATTGAAACCTTCCCACGTCTTGCTTTTGGGCGGCACTTTCGGGAGGTTTTCACGGACCCATGTGAAATAAGCCTCCACCATGGGCTTTACGCTCAGCTGGCGGCGGTCTTTCCGTTCCCCTGCCGGGAGATCCTTTAACTGTTTTTCCTCCCGGTAGATCGCCTGTATCATGGTAAGCGCAAGGTACGCGCGGCTGTCCTTCTGCTTCTGCTTAGGCAGAGCCTTCACTGCCTCGTCAAACCTCCGCCTGGCATGGGACCAGCATCCCGCGGTCCGCAGGTCTTCCCGTTCGCCTTCAATGGTGTGGTAGACCTGATATCCGTCCGTGACGCATACGCCATTGAAGTCTTTCAAAAACTCTCTGGGATGGCTGGCATTGCGCGTCTTTTGGTATTCATACAGGACAATCTGACGTTCTGTGTACATCCGTCCGGTGCGGTATACCCACATGTAGCTTTTTGATCCGGCAGGACGGCCGTCTTTGTTCACCAGCACAGGTGTTTCGTCTGCCTGCAGAACATGATAACTGTACAGTTTTTCATGCAGGTAATCATAGAGAACAGCGAGGTATCTGTCTGTGCACTGGATCGTCCAGTTTGCCATGTTCTGTCTTGAGATATGCAGACCATAACGCTCAAATTCCTGCTCCTGGCGGTAAAGCGGGACGGCATTGACATACTTTGCGTTCATCACTGCCGCCTCAAGGGACGGGGACACAAGGCTTCCTCTTAAAAGACATTCCGGGTGTTCAGCCTTGACGATCTCCACCGTCTTTTTTCCAGCGTACACTTTTACATGGTGTTCCTCTACTTCGACTTTTGCCGGGGTAAAGCTGTATCTGCGGTATACCTCATCCGGGAGTTGTTTCCAGCCGTCTTTTCCAAATTTATCTTCCAGCTCATCATCCGTCATGGAATGTTCCACTACAACTACCGGAAGCCCCTCCAGGTCTTCTTCCCGTTTGCCCTGCTTTTTCTGAGGCTTTCTGCGGGAAACATTTTCCGGCTCCTCCTGTGTGTTTTCTCCTGCGGCAACAGCTTCGGCTTCGTTAAAGAATACGATCTTCCCATCCACCTCCATAAAGGAGATCTGGTTTTCGGCCTCGTGTTTCTCCGATGACCGGCCAAACCGGTGCCGTTTTAAATCCGCCATCTGCTCCAAAACAAGCTGGAGCGTATGGTCGATATTTTCAAGCTGTTCCTGCTGCGACAGGAACAGCCTGATAAGCGTTTCCCTGTCAAGACTGTTCAGTTGTTCTTCCGTATATTTTAAGGCCATGCTGTTTCCTCCCGGTATCCTGATAGCCTTATTCTACCATGAATACGGGATTTTTGCGAACCTGGCGCTGCCGGGTATCCGTCATAATGCCTATGGTTAAAACAGCGGATGCTGCCTTTGTACGATGTTGTTTCCGGAACCCTTTCCGGGAAGGGAAAGCATGTCTGCGTCCATTCCGGACTCTTTTATGGTGTGCAGCATGGCCTTTGCAGGGATAAGGCGGGACATTTTTTCCGGCAGGAAGACTGTCTGAAAATTTCTCCGTTTTGCATAAAGTCATCCCATGTATTCCGGCGGTTCCACCGGCCTGACTGATTTCTTCGGGGTGATCGTCAGCCCTTCCATCAGCCATCGGAACTGCTGCTGCGTTAATCCACGCACCTCCTCCGGGGTGCGCGGCCACTGGAACCGGCTTTCCGAAAGCCGCTTGTATAACAGGAGCCAGCCCTCCCCTTCCCATACAAGCCCTTTGATGCGGTCTGTGCGCCTCCCGCAGAAAAGATAGAGTGTATCCGGGATATATGGCCGGTTCCCGGTCTGTGTTTCCACAAGTGCCGAAAGCCGGTCCATCCCGGCGCGCAGGTCGGTGTAGCCGCAGACAATGTAGACAGCTTTAAAGCAGGTGGCATCATTCAGCATCCCGCACCACCTTAAGGACTTCCGCAAGCAGCGGCATGGGTGTGGATTCCGTTACGTGGATGAAAAAACCGTTTACAGAAACGGAAAGCCCCTGCTGTATACCGCTGCCGCTTTGCGTTTTCTGTTGCAGAATGCAGGTGTTTACCGGGACGATCTGCTGCGCCGGAGTCTCCGGCGGAAGGTTTTCCAGGCACACCTGCCTTACACGGCGCAGCCTGTAATAGTAGTCCGCTTTCGTAATGCCGTGGCTGGCACACCAATCAACGACACTCATGCCTGCGGGCCGGTTCTGGCATTCCCTGATCTGCGCTGCCCACTCTTTTAAACGGTATTGTACAGCCGCTGCTGTTGTTGCTGAGTTCATAGACTTACCTCCGTATAACGGTATCAAAAGTTAAGGCTTAACTTTTAATACTGATGATAGAAATATAGTCTATTGTCACACACTTTGTCCTTACTGTCGAGGTACGCACTATCTACCGTTTACGGAACAAGCCCTTCGAGACTGACCATTTCCAGTGTATTTCTTTCCGACTTTTCTTTTATCAGCATTTCCTCACCTCTAATTTTATTGTATCAAAAAAAGCCAGCTTTTGCTGACCTTTTTTGACAGTCTGAGAACCACCGGCTTAGCCGGTGGTTCTGATTATCACTCTACAGATTCCATGAAACAGACTACATGATTTCAGACCAAAATGGTATCGGACTAATTCTTTGAAAATTTATCTCAGCCTGTTCTTTTCTTCCAAATTCAGCCTCCAAATAATCTTCTATATTTTCACCGTAATATATGATATCAATACCATGGACAGAAATCACTGGTGGATTATCGTCTAAAATCACAGGTATATATCTGTGTGAAAAAAAGGGCAATAAGATGGGTGCATTTTTTAAACGCGTTCTTACACTCTTTGCTTTATCTTCTGTGCTTATCGGTTCTTCTCCCCACTCTTCACACCAATAAACCTCTTCAGCTAAATCGTCAATATCCTTTAACGGTTTATATATCATTTTTTTAATAAATTCAATATTATTTAATTCAAAATTTCTCCAATTATAAAAACCTTCTGATATTGGCAATTCTTCCTTCAAAAAATCCCTTAAACTTTTAGGAAATTTAATTGCATATAGCTTTTCAATCTTTAGCATCTCTTCGATTGTAAGCCCCGACTCGAATTTAATTCCACAATTCTTCAATAAATCTATACTTCTTTTATACATTCTATCACCTCCGTTATTCGATTTTAATAAATGAGCGATAATGATCTTTTGTATACCAAGCAGACCCATCATCACCTATTACAATTCTTTCACTCCCTCTATTTTGTCCCTTTGTATATGGATTAACATCATATTCTCTATAATGGACCCCCTCTGGCAGTTTTTGCGCTCCACCTTCTACCGATTGATTATTATAAGTTCTTCCACCTTTATATCCTTTAGGAGGTGTACCATTATTTGCTTTAATTTGCTCTAACACACGTTTTACTTTATCGGGGATTGTTTTTCCAGTGTTCTTTCCCATGCCATCTTGCTGTACCTTCCCTCCTTCAGCACCTCTCTTTGACCCCAACCCCTTATTGGCAACTAAATAATATGTTAAAATTGACGCCGCATTGGAAAGTGTGTACATAAAGTTCCTGTGTTCTTCCTGCCACCTGTAAAAAGGATCTTCCTCCATTCTTCTCTGATGTTGTACACTTTTAGTTGACACCTTATACTCAAGGATTTGATGTATAATCAAAGAGAATCAAGGAGGCAACTACAATGGCAAAAAAACAACGAACGTACGACATGGAATATAAAATCCAAGCCGTAAAATTAGCAAAAGAACTTGGCGGTGCAAAAGCAGCAGCCGAGTTAGGCATCCCTGAAAATACTATGTATGCGTGGACAAAGGCTGCCAGAGAGGGAAGGCTGAATGTCGGTTCCGGATCACATACTCCGGAAACTGCTATGAATCTTGCAGAAGAACTGGCTCTCCTGCGCAGACAGGTCAAGGAGCAGGAAAAGGAAATCCGCCGCCTGAAAGAGGAAAACGAATTCCTCGAAGAGGCAAGCGCTTTTTTCGCCGCCAGCCGTCGGAAGTCTGCAAAAGGCAGAGAATGATGTTCCTTGCCATAAAACCCGAGGACGGCGCTATCAAGGGAAAGATTTCCTTCTACTGCCGGATGCTGAAAGTGACCCGGCAGGGATTTTATAAATATCTGGCAGGCAAAGACCGTCCGTGGAAATACCAGCAGTTAGCCGATGCCATGAGGACAGTCGTGTCTGAGGATGAATACAATGATACTTACGGACGGATCCGTATGTATCAGGCGCTTCTTTTAAAACAGCCGGAAGGTGTCCACATTCCCAGTGAACGCACTGTCTACCGCATCATGGAAGAGATCGGGCTGAGTCATCGCCCGAAACGCAGACCAAATGGGCTCACCAAAGCAGACCGTCAGGCGCGTAAATCTGATGACCTGCTGAAAAGGGATTTCAAATCCATGGAACCACTCAAAAAATGTGTCACGGATATAACCGAGATCAAGGCAAAAGATGGGAGACTCTATGTATCCGCCATATTTGACTGTTTCGATGCCGCAGTTCTGGGCATGGCAATGGATACAAACATGAAAGCCATACTGTGCGAGCGTACGCTTGCTAATGCAGTCCGGTCTTACCCGGCGCTCAGGGGAGCCATCATCCACTCTGACCGGGGAACCCAGTACACCAGTGAGACCTACCGCAGGGCGGTCGCAAAGTATGGCGTCATCCAGAGCATGAACAGCGCCGGAGGACGCTGCCATGACAATGCCCGGTGCGAGAGCATGTGGGCACGGATGAAGGAAGAACTCATCTATGGGAGGCATGACACAGAAAGGATGACAGTAGAGGAACTGAAAACCCTCATCTGGAGATATTTCATCAGTTATTGGAACAACAGGAGGATTTGCTCTGCCAATGATGGGCTTCCTCCTATGGTCAAGCGGCAGAGATATTATGAATCTCTGGATGCTGTAGCTTAGGCATTGATATCCTTGCAAAAAAAGTGTCAA
>Ga0224747_10316_pt1 | contig 10406 bp, 7 predicted proteins | sample LIM_F_Water_Pos_FD_182999 | JGI IMG/M metagenome (GOLD analysis project Ga0224747, IMG submission 182999) | Enriched cells from gastrointestinal tract of the lab mouse from Pacific Northwest National Laboratory (PNNL), Richland, Washington... | ecosystem: Host-associated > Mammals > Digestive... | reverse complement strand
ATGGGATATACGGGAAAGGCTGTAAAGGTCAGGCTTTTCCGCTATGCCCGCAGGAAGAAAGGAGGTACACGAATGAAACGGTACGAAAGGAAAAAAGGAGGAAGAGTATGCAGATGATGGAAGTGAAGTGGGATGACATTAACAAGCTGGATCTTTGGATGCTCCAGAACATGGGGGAGGACGGCTATCTTTTTGAGGTGAATGACGGCAGGATCCGGAACATCCTGATGTCTGCCGCATGCACGGCTTAGGAAGGACCCCGGAAAGGAGTACTATGTATTATTACGATGATTTTGGAAAAGCATTTAAAACAGAGCTTGATTTCCATGAATATCTGGATGAGATTGACGGGCGGGCACAGTGGCTCCGCATACCGGCAAAGAAGTTAAGGGTGCTGACTATGGCAGAAGCACCGGATGCCTTAAAGGAGACGCCGGGGATGGGTGATGTACTGGCAGATACGAAGAAGCATACCGGGCTGCTCTTACAGTGTCCCCAGGGAGTCTTTCCTGTCGGGACAACGGCAGTCGGCACATTAAAGGACCGGGCAAGGATTAAGGGAACCGCACTTTCGGAAGTGAAAACGGCGGTGCTTGCCGACATCTTAAATGAATGCCTGAAGGTGGCGAAAGGAAATGCGCTGCTTCGGATCTCAGAAGGAAAGGTCAGGGGCGTACTGTCCGGGGACGAGGCAGATTATGCGATCATCTCCATGCCGGAGCTCTTTATGATTGCGTCGGCTTATATCAGTGCAGGGCCGGACGCTTTGTTCTGCCATGGATATGCAGACCACTATCTGGCGCAGATTACCTGGCAGATGAGCAGCAGTGATCTGACGAAGACGTACGGGGAACTGATGGAGGAGCATGGGAAAAAGCCCTTTGGAGAGATCCGGGTATTCATCCGTGTGGTCAGTTCGGACGTAGGCGCATCCGGGGCGAATATCTTCTATTCCATGATGGACGGGAACCATACCATTATTTTAGGGGAAGCGTTAAGGATCAAACATCAGTACAAGCGGGGGCTGGAGGAATTTACCTGCAACATGGAATCCCTCTTCCAGTATTATAAGCAGAAACTAAAGGACATTGGGCGTCTCTGTGATATCCAGATCCGCTATCCGGCAAATACATTGTCAGAGCTTATGAAGAAGCAGAACTTCGGGAAGAAACTGATTGCCGAGACGGTGGAACGTTTCAAGGCGGCATTCGGGGAGGATCCCTGCAGCGCCTATGAGGTTTACTGCGGGCTGTGCGAATCCCTTTTCTTTGCGAAAAAGCATGACAGCAGTACGGCGGGCCTGATGAAGTTAGAGGAAAAAATAGCAAGGTGTATCGCGGTGCGTTGGCATGATTACGATATTCCGGGAGCACTGTCATGAAAGGGCTTACGAGAGAAGATTTCTCCATGCTGCCGGCATGGGTAGGGCAAAATGAGCATACTGTATCTTTTTTTGAATGGCTGACGCAGGATGAGCTGGCTCCCTGGAACTGTAAGGATATCGTTCTGGTCAAGGTAAAACAGAGGAAGGATTATTTCCTTTATACCGGCTGCGAAGAAGGGCATACGCTTAAGATGGAAACGGATCTTAAGTTTGCCGGTATCTTCCGGTGGAAGGACTGCGGGTTATATGATCTAAAGGAATCCTTGCGGCGGCTGTTGGAAATCCCGGAGGAGATTGAGTTCCCAACGAAAGCCGGGGCGTTAAAAGAGGCGGAAGCAATTGTAAACCAAAAAGCCCTTGCGTTGATTGGACGGGACTGGGGAACCATCTTTGCAGACGCTCGCTGTGAAAAGGAGCTGATGATCCCGAAGATTACCCGGAGTGAGATTCGAAATCAGGCAGACAAATATTATGAAGCCGGAAAGACAGCCGAAGAAATCTTTTTCAGGCCGGAAGTTCCTGTTGCCAGGTATTTTTCAGACCGCTGTTACCTTTTATTCCTGGATAACAAGGAATGGATAGCTGAAAAGGTTGCAAGGCAGTGGGTGTTGGAAAATGCAGCTTACATTTCCAGGCAGCGGATCTGGTATGGCTGTATCCGGGATGAATTTATGGAGATCAAGAAAGCAGCCGAAAGGCAGAAACAAGGAAAACAAACAGATTGAACAGGAGGAAACGAATAAATGGGAAAATATCAGTATATGAATCTGGAACAGAAACTTGCAAAGATCAGAAAAAAGATGCCGTTACTGTTGAAAAAATATCATAATGACGAGGCAGACTATGATTTTGCCACGCTGGATGATATCTATGCATCCCTGACACCGGCGCTCAATCAATACGGCGTTAATTTTGATATCGTCAAAGAGACGCCGACGCAGTACGGAGAGGATGGGAAGCCTGCATACCTGACGCTTGATAAGGATGATTACTGGAGATATGAGGCTGATCTGGAACTTAGCTGGACCAATATCGACAATCCAAAGGAAGTAAACCATGTGGTTACCCATATCGTGGGAACCCATGACATTCCGGATAAGGCGCATGGTACGGCGCTGACCTATGGGCTTAAGTATTATTTTCGGAATAAGTTCTGTATGCGTCAGCTTGGCAGCGTGCAGGAGGATCCGGACGGTATGGAGTATGGTACGGAAGAGAGCGGTGAAAGCACCAGGAAGACGGATTCCCAGAATTGGAATCAGAAAGGAATGAAACCGGAAACATCCAAGCCGGAGAAGGAAAACAGAACAGATAAAGGGCATGCAGAAAAATCCAAGGGAAACAAGATTTCCGGGAATGCCTGCCCGGAGCCAAAGAACCGTCCGGTATCGGAACAAAATGGGAAATCAGCGGAACCAGAATCAGATGTCCGCAGAAAGGATGAGGAGAAGGCGGCAGAAAAAGCAGGCATGAGTGGGAAAAAATCAGCGCAGAAAGAGAAAGGCACCGGGATGCCTGTGCAGAAACAGAATCCGGATACAGAAGGGCAGCAGCCGGAGACCGGAAAAGGAACAAGGCAGCAGCCAGAAACGGCAGAACAGCGGAAAACAGCCGGACAGCCGGAAGAAGACAGAGACGGCTTTCATGCAGCGGGTTCGGAGGAAGTACCCTTTGAAAACGAAAGTTTCATGGATGAATTGGAGCGGGAGATGGAAGCGGAAACAGAAGAATCAGATTCCGGCCTGGAGGCAGCAAAAAATTACGTTTGTAATTTTGGACTCTATAAAGGCAAAACCCTTGGGGAGATGATGAACTCCGGATTAAAAGGCGTAGAATCCGTAAAGTGGATGGCTACCCGCTATCAGGGACCGGATAGGCGTATCGCAGAAGCCGCGAAACTTCTGATGGAAAATAAGGAGCTGGTGATGGAACGGCAGGCGGCATAAGGAAGGAACAGGCATGGTCTCTCTTAGGGGGGACCATGTTTTTTGTCACAGTATACGAGGAGTGAAAAGATGAGAGCAAAACCATTTACGATTACAGATGTAGGCGCATTGTTAGGGGTGCAGAGGCTTCCGGGGGGAGACGAGAATTCCTACAATGTGGTCTGCCCGTTCTGTGGGGACGAGAGAGGAAAGTGTAATTTTGTGGTGATAAAGAAAGGTGAGATCGTCAATGTCTATCATTGTTTCCATTGCGGTGCAGGCGGCAACATGCTGACGCTGTATGCGGACTTACAGGGGATATACGGAGAAAACCGTTACTTAAAATCCTACTGGATGATTCAGGAAAAACTGCCGATGGGAATAAAGGAATGCAGGATACGCCAAAAGCAGGTGCTGCAAAGAGAAAAACGGTGCAGGGAGAAACTTTCGGAGCCGGTAGATTATGAACAGAGGGATCAGGTTTACCGGGAGATGCTGAAACTGTTGAAATTATCCTTCTCCCATAAGGCGGATTTAAGAAGACGGGGGTTAACAGAAGCGGAGATTTCCCGGATGGAGCAGCTGGGCTATAAAAGTATCTGTGCAGAGGATTCGGTATCCATTGCAAGGAGGCTTATCAGATCCGGTTGTAACCTGAAGGGTGTGCCCGGATTTTTTGTCAACCGGAATCATGATTGGGAGATTGCCTTTTATCCGAAGAACAGCGGTTATCTTTGCCCGGTCTGGTCTTTTGACGGTCTTTTAACAGCGTTTCAGATCCGGCTTGACGTTCCTTATCAGAAACGGAAATATGTCTGGCTCAGCAGTGCAAAATTGAATAAGGGATGTTCGCCGGGAAGCCCGGTCAGCCTTTCGGGAGATCCGGATGCACAAAGGGTGTTTGTGACGGAAGGGATTTTGAAAGCGGAAGTCACCCACCAGCGGACAGGGGAGACGTATATTGGAAATCCCGGAGTGCTGAACCATAAGGAGCTTCGGCAGATGCTGATCCGGTTGAAAGGTCGGGGGCTTCAGGAGGTGGTAGAAGCAAATGATATGGATAAGCTGATGCGTCTTGCCTGCAGGAAGGATTATGGAACTGTATGCTGGACATGCAGCGAGAGCGGGACAGAATGCCCGAAAAAGAAAGAAAAGCGGGAGCAGATCCGCAAAGGGTGCTTAAAACTCTATGAAATCTGTGAAGAGCTTTCCCTAACCTGCAGACGTGCGGTGTGGGATGTAGATGCGGAAGGTATGTGGAAAGAGCAGTATAAAGGGATTGATGACTGGGAGCTGCGTTATAATCTGGTAAGTTACGGACAGGAAGCAGCATAATTATATTTAGTAGAAAGAACAAAAATCATAGGATCAGGTTATACAAAAAGGGAGCTGTGGGTATGCAGCTCTCTTTTTGTATGGCCTGATGGAAGGCCAGGGAAAAGGAGGAGAAAATAATGCGGGAAAGGGCACCGCCAGGAGAAGGCATCATCTGCCTGGTATTTTTTGTTGCGGCGGGATATTCAGGTAAGGGAATCGAATTTGCCGGAACAATGTGTTACAAAATTGTTTTAGCAGCTTTAAGGCTGCTTTTTCTTTTTGCCATAGTAGTAAAAGGAGACAGGTTCTTCTGATCATTATGGCAGAACAAATTGATAGGGAGGAAATCTATGATACAAAACGCAAAACAGTGTATGCAGCGGCTGTCCGCTTCTCTGCTGGCAGTTTTTGTACTGGCAGGTGCACTGCTTTCCTATGTGATGCCTGTTCATGCAGCAGACGGCACCATTAATTATCATGCCGGGGCGCATATTCCATATGGGAGCTATTCCACTTCCCGGATGACCTTTGACGGGAGCAACACGGCTTATTGCGTGGAGCCGAAGGAGTCCACGCCGCCGTCCGGGACCTATTCCTATAACCTGCTGGGAAGCAGTTCGCCTATTAGGAAGGCGCTTTACTACTTAAACGGCGGGTATGGGTATGACAAGCACATCAAAAAGCAGTATCTAAGCGGCTGGTCTGATGATAATTCCTATGTCATCGGGCATCTGGTAGTTGCTTATATTTATGCAGATTATTCATCTTCTACCGGCGCTTTTTACGGTGCGCCACAGAACTATATTGACAAGGCAGTGGAAGTAGCGAATGCCATCAAGGATCTCCCGGCGCCTCCGGAGACGTTCCGGGCCTTCATCGTTCCGGGAAGGGGAAGCCAGACGATTGTGGGGAGCTGGTACCAGGTGCCTTACGGATACATCGAACTTCGCAAGTCCTCTGCCAATGGTGCTGTTTCTGATGGGAATGGCAATTACTCCTTAAAAGGCGCGGAATACGGTATTTTTAAAGGGGAAAAGCAGGTGGCGAAACTGACCACGGACGAGAACGGCTATGCAAAGTCCGGGGAGCTGGAGGCAGGAAACTATACGGTGAAGGAGTTGACCGCATCAAAAGGTTATATCGTAGACGTGACCGCACATAAGGTCACCGTGGAGCCGGAAAAGATGGCGGCAGTTACCGTAACGGAGGTTCCGCAGAGCAATCCGATGGACCTGCTCCTTCAGAAGTTAGATAAGGAGAGGAAGAAAGCAGAACCCCAGGGGAGCGCTTCCTTAGCAGAAGCACAGTTTACCGTGAAGTTTTATACCGGGCAGTCCGATACCGATCCGGCCGCTGGCGGCGCAAAGCCTGCCCGCACCTGGATTTTTAAGACGGATGCAGAGGGGAAAGTACATTTCTCTAAAAATTATCTGGTGTCCGGAGATGCCTTTTATACCCAGACAGACGGGAAAACGCCCTGCCTTCCCCTTGGGACGGTAACAGTACAGGAAACGAAGGCTCCGGCCGGATATTTTGCCAATGATACGGTATTTGTACAGAAGATTACCGCAGGCGGAGCAAAGGAAACGATATCCTGTTATAATGCGTCTTCCGTAGAAGAACAAATCTACCGGGGCGGGGTCAAAGTACAGAAGCGTGATCTGGAAACGAAGAAGGCAGAAGCCCAGGGCAGTGCGTCGCTGGAGGGAGCTGTATTTACCATCACTTCCTTAAACGACCATCCGGTAATGGTGGAAGGGAAAGCCTATACTAAGAACCAGGTTGTATTAAGCCTTACGACAGACAGCAAGGGAACTGCCGCTACGAAAAAAGATGCTCTTCCTTTCGGGCATTACCGCATTGATGAGACGAAGGCTCCGGAGGGCTATCTGAATGAAGGAAAGCTTTCCACAGAATTTGATATTGTAAAGAATGGGGAGATCGTGGATGTGACGATGGAAGAGAAAGCAATCTTAAACCAGGTTATCCGCGGGGATCTGGAGTTGATCAAGGTGGCGGACGGGGAGCAGAAACGGCTTTCGGATATTCCTTTTGCCATTACCTCTGTGACTACCGGGGAGAGCCATACGATAGTAACGGACAAGAATGGGTATGCCAGTACTTCGGCGAAATGGAACAAGCACACCCATAACACCAACCAGGGGAAGACCTCGGAGGACGGGATCTGGTTTGGGACATCCAAGCCGGATGATTCCAAAGGCGCGCTGATTTATGATACCTATGCGGTGGAAGAACAGCGCTGTAAGGCGAATGAGGGAATGGACCTGCTGAAATTTGAGGTAACCATCTACAAGGATTCTGTTACGGTAGATTTAGGAACGCTTACGGACGATCAGATTGAGATCGGCACCATTGCGTTGGATAAGGAGACCGGCACCCATATGAGCAAGCCGGAAAAGGAAGTGATGCTGATTGATACGGTGGAATATTCCGGGTTAAAGAAGGGGCAGAAATATAAGGTGACCGGTACGCTCATGGATGCAGAGACAGGGGAGGCCATCCTGATTGAGGAAAAGCCGGTAACCGCCGAGACAGAATTTACCGCCAAGAAATCTTCCGGGAAGGTAGAGGTTTTATTTACCTTTGATGCGACTTCTTTGGAGGGGAAGACAACGGTTATTTTTGAGGAACTCTATCAAGAGGGGCAGAAGCTGGCGGTTCATGCGGATTTAAAGGATACCGATCAGCAGGTTTCCTTCCCGGAGATTGGGACAAAGGCGAAGGATTCGGATACGGAAGAAAATATTGCCAGCGCAGATGAGAAGGTCAAGCTGACGGATACCATTTTCTTTAAAGGGCTGGTTCCGAATCTGGAATATGTGGCAACTGGAAGGCTGATGGATGTGGAGACGGAGGAACCCCTGTTAGATGGGGAGAAGCCGATCACTGCCCAGACGACGTTCACGCCGAAGGAGAGCGAGGGAACGGTAGATGTAGTATTTACCTTTGACGGCAGCTCCTTAAAAGGAAAGAACACGGTGATTTATGAATCTATCACCCAGGAGGAAAAGGAGATTGGCATGCATGCAGATCCGGATTTCAAGGATCAGCAGATGTTCTTCCCAGAGATTGGGACGAAAGCGCTCTGCCTGGAAACCGGAAGCCAGATGGCGATTCCGAAAAAAGAACTGACCATTACCGATACGGTTTCCTATCGCCTGGTTCCGGGGAAGGAGTATAAGCTAATTGGAACCCTGATGGATAAGGAGACGGGGGAGCCGCTGCTGGTTGATGGGAAGCTGGTGACTTCCGAGCTTTTGTTTACGCCAGAGGAAGAGGAAGGAAGCGTGGAATTATCCTTTACCTTTGATGCCAGCGCCTTAAGAGGGAAAACAATCGTTGTCTTTGAATCCGTTTCCTATCAGGAGAAGGAAGTGGCAGTCCATGCGGATATTGAATCCGCGCCCCAGAGTATTTATTTCCCGGAAATCGGCACGACAGCCAAAGACGGGAAGGACGGGGATCAGGAGGCGTTTGCGGAGAAAGATACACAGCTTGTAGATACGGTCGGGCACAAAGGGCTGGTGACCAAAGATACGTCTTACCGGCTTGTTGGAACCCTGATGGATAAGGAAACCGGGAAGGAAGTGCAGATTGACGGAAAGCCGGTGACTGCAGAAACGATCTTCCAGCCGGAAAAGACAGAGGGAACGGTGGATGTCATCTTTAATTTTGATGCTACGACACTGAAGGGGCATGATGTGGTTGTCTTTGAAAAGCTCTATGTGACCATGAAGGAAGAAGACAAAGAAAAAGAAGTGGAGCTAACGAATCATGAAGACATTCAGGCAGAAAGCCAGACTGTGAAACTGACGGAAGTACCGACAGAGCCAGAAAAGCCTGCGGATACACCGGATGCTCCGAAAACCGGGGATACGACAAACCTGTGGATTCCGGTTGCTGTCTTAGTGGCGGCATTTGCAGGAATTGTAGCAGTGATTATCCGTATCCGCAGGAAAAAGTTTTAAAAGCAGGATAAGACGGAAAAAAAGAGTAGCAAAAAGATAGAAGGCTGCCGTACTGACAATAAATGTTGGTATGGCGGCTTTTTTTCGTTGTAGCAATGTAGATAAATTGGATAATAGCAGATTGGGCAGATTTAAGCAGATAGGAGGAGATTTTTTTGAGTAGAAAAAAAGAATATATATTATTGGTGATATTGGGAGTCATCTTTCTGGCGGCAGGCGGATATTTGTTTCAGGTATGGGAGGATTACCGTGAAGCATCTGCCGGGTATCAAAAACTAAAAAAATTTATCATTGAGAAGCCGGATGTGGAAAAAGATTCCAAAGGAAAGCCAAAAAAACAGGAAGACCCGGAAGAAAATCTGCCGGAGATCGATTTTGACGGGCTTCGGGCAATGAATGGGGATATTGTGGCTTGGATACAGATTCCAGGAATCGGGGTGGATTACCCGGTGGTGCAGGGAAAGGATAATGAGCATTATCTGCATTATACCTTTGACAGAAACGCGAATAAGGCAGGGAGTATTTTTCTGGATTACCGGAACCGGGCGGATTTTACAGACAGAAAAGTGATTTTATATGGTCATAATATGAAAGACGGGAGTATGTTTAGCAATCTGAAAAAATATCAGGATGCTGGTTTCCGGAAAGAGCAGGGAAGGGTATTTATATATCTTCCAGAAAAAACCTTAACATATGAAGTCATAGAATGTCGCGGTGTAACAGAAACGAATAGTGTATATGAGATGGATAACAAGGAGAAACAAATGATATTATCTACATGCAGTTCCATAGCGAATATTAGGATAATTGTAAAATGTAATATGGAGGGGGAGTATGACCATTAGCGAGAGGGTAAAAGAAAAACAGTCTACACAAGATTTCTTAGGCATTAAGAATTGTTAAGAATTGATTAGTTTCTGTTAAGAATAGGAGAGGGATATTCTGTTATAATAAAAAAACCTTGAATATGGAAAAATGAAATCGAAGATAATGAGGTGGAAATATGAGATGGATGAACAGAGGAACGGCAGTCTCACAAAACGAAGGCAGTATAGGAAATGCACCAGTTATGCGTTACGAGGTAAATCCTGATTATGGGCTTACGGAAAAACAGGTGCAGGAATATAAGTATGCCGGATGGGGAAATGTGGAAGTGTCACCGCCTGTTCGAACGAAAAAAGAGATTGTACATGATAATATATTTACTTATTTCAATCTTATTTTTGCAGTACTTACAGCACTTTTATGTATGGTCGGATCTTTTCGGAATCTTACATTTCTGCCGGTTATCATTGCAAACATATTAATTGGGATTGTTCAGGAAATCCGCGCGAAAAAAGTTTTGGAGGAACTGACAATGCTGAATGCACCTCATGCATTCGTAGTGCGGGAAGGAAAAATCAGCAGGGTTGAATCAAAGGAACTGGTACTAGATGATATTGTGGTGTTTCAGGCCGGAAATCAGATTTGTGCGGATGCAGTTGTAGTGAGCGGGGAGATTCAGGTGAATGAATCCCTGCTTACAGGGGAATCCGATGAGATTACGAAAGAAAAAGGCAGGCAATTAATGTCAGGCAGCTTTGTTGTTTCAGGAGAATGCAGGGCAAGACTGACAGCAGTGGGGGAAGCGTCCTATATTTCAAGACTTACACTTGAAGCCAAAACAATGCAAAAGAGAGAGAACTCGGAAATGATCCGCTCACTGAATAAACTGGTAAAGTTTGTAGGAATTGTATTGGTGCCTATTGGACTTCTGCTCTTTATTCAGGGGTTTTTTATGAATCACGAGAC
>Ga0224747_10313_pt1 | contig 10435 bp, 9 predicted proteins | sample LIM_F_Water_Pos_FD_182999 | JGI IMG/M metagenome (GOLD analysis project Ga0224747, IMG submission 182999) | Enriched cells from gastrointestinal tract of the lab mouse from Pacific Northwest National Laboratory (PNNL), Richland, Washington... | ecosystem: Host-associated > Mammals > Digestive... | reverse complement strand
AGCCCCACGATTGATAAAAATACTCGAAAAAGAGATTCAGTTCAATATTGATTTTTTGCTTTATGAAGTGTAAAATAATATAATACAAAAGTATCTGCATCTGCAAGAAGGGAGGAGATGTACCTTGCCCAATATAATTGATCTATTCGCTGGGGCTGGTGGATTAAGCTTAGGTGCGGCACGTGCAGGCTTTAATGTCGTTGCGGCTGTTGAAATCGAAGCACATGCCATGGCATCACACAGGGTCAACTTCCCCCATACAGTGCATATTCAAAGAGATATTATGACTTTAGGCGGTGATGAGTTATTGCAACTTGCGGAAATTCAGCGTCACGAATTGACAGGGATAATTGGAGGCCCTCCGTGTCAAGGCTTTAGCAGTATTGGACAGGGTGACGTAGATGACATACGTAACGGATTGTTCATAAAGTTTTTTGAACTAATAGAAGAGCTTCAGCCTACATTTTTTGTCGCTGAAAATGTTCCAGGAATAATGAAACAAAAATATGACGAAATTCGTAACGAAGCATTTGGACATGTAGCAAACTATCATATGCTTGATCCAATTTGCGTGAACGCAAGTGAATATGGTGCACCAACCGTCAGAACACGTTACTTTTTTATAGGATATTTGGATAATAGGCGAATTGGCCCACTTTCTGTAAATGACATTACCGCAATGCAAATCCCTGAAGCTATGAGAACAACAGTTCGACAAGCTTTAGAAGGACTTCCAAGTGATATTCGATATAGAAATAAAAATAGCTCTGGGTTAAAAAAACTAACCCAGAACTATTTGAATATGAATATGATTCATGCGCAATCGGATTTTTTTTATCAGCGGGTTGTTGGTGTGATTCCCGAAGGCGTTGGAGATGAAGAATATATTAACACATACAGAGAAAGACATATTATAAATGGATTTTATCCAACAAAGCATACAAATAGTGTTAGACGTCGATATGCTCGATTAGTCTCTGGCCAACAGGATAAGGTTTCAAAATCTATCCGTCTTGATCCGGACGGCTATTGCCCAACATTGAGAGCTGGTACAGGCCCGGAAAAGGGAAGCTATCAAGCAGTTCGCCCAATACATTATAACTGCGCTCGAGTCATTACGCCACGAGAAGCTGCTCGGCTTCAGGGGTTTCCTGACTGGTATAAACTCCCAGAAACAATTTGGCACAGCTTTAGGCAAATTGGAAATAGCGTATCGCCAATTGTAGCAGAACGAGTTCTTTCCGCTATTTTTCAGAAGTTGACACTCTGAAAGTTTGGATAGTATTTATAAAAAGATATGTAACTTGTCGCCGCTTCCGAACTGTCTCCGAATACAAAATTGAATTTTTCCAGCAACTGCTCTTCGATATCTTTGTCGGGGAGCAGTTTGTTAATTTCGATCATCTCTTTTACTGTCAATTCCGGAATCTTTATTCGCGAAGGCCTGTCCCATTCAAAATTTATATAGGGAATGTCATCAAAGGAACTTTTAATTTTTCTTTCTTCATCATGGTCATCCAAGATAACACATGTAAAAGTCAGCATGAGGTGCTGACCGTCCTGGTAAATTGTTGAAAACAATGGAAGAACAAAGCGTTTATCATACTTTGTTTCGGTGAAACACTTAGAGAGCATAACACGTAAGCAGTTTAAAAGGAGAAGGGGGTATTTCTCTTTAGTACACTCATTAGAAGTAGAATCCGTTGGGATATACTGTCCAATACGAGTTTTCAATTTCTCAAAGCGCAAATCGCGCACATCATTGACTCCTTCAATTTTGCCTAATGTATCTACATTAGCATTGAAGGTGACTTTGAGCACATCGTGTGGCAAAATCGTATTTGAAAGAGTTGCAATATCGTTAAACTGTTGGCCTATTGCTCGTGGCGAAACATAGTCAAGCCAGATAATACTATTTTGCTCACCCCAATTCTCTCCAGAGATGAAATCTGTGCTTGTTTGATTGACCACATCAATACATCTATATGGTGCATTATATATGGCGCGATTAAAAATGACTGTATCTGCCTCCAAAGAAATCATGGTTTCAATGTTGAGACGATCATGCACCAGCTTGAAATCATCAAATAAATATGACCCAAATCCAATATATCTATGTTTCTGCAAACCAATTTGCGAGCCAAGCCGATCAAGCGCATTTACAAACAAGCATCGGTCAACATATTTGTTTGGGCGCAAATGGTAAAATGGCTGAGACATTGTTACACCTCTTTATTTCTTTGCAACTTCAAGTATTTTGTCAAAACACATTTCGCCAATTACCGAAGGGCTGACAGTCTCTTTTTCGTCTCCAAAGAGGTAACCGATCAGTACTTTAATATCTTCCAAGTTTTTTGAGTAACGGATAATCCTATAAGGCTTTTCATTTTCAGGTTTGGGTAAGCTTGGTCTAAACGTTTGACCATATCCGCGGGCATCTTTTCGAGGTGTTACGCCGTACTCTACCTTTGCTGTTTCAGAAAAGAGATCATTATACTCTACTTTTTGGGCTACCGTCGAAAAGGATCTTTCTTGAGCATTGCGTCCCTTCCACTGGTTCGTATAATTTGTGAACATCTTTAAACCTTCGCAGATTTTATCTTTAACAGCGATATATATTGCAGAAGAATGATCAATACCACGCTTGGTTGTTGTCATCGGAAGCGCTTTTGGGTTGGTACTTTCGAACACAACAATACCTTTAATTCCAATAAATTGAGTGTGATAATTTGGAACTCCGTTAGTACCCCAACCAGTTAAGCCAGACTTATCGTTATAAAGCACTACTCTATCGTTACAAACGACAGTAATGCCCGCTTCATAAGAACTTCGCTTAGACTCATTCATTTCTTCGATATCATCGTCAGAGGCCATTGGTGCATAAAAACCAATAGCAATTTTTACACTGACATCATCATATTGTCCATCGAAAACGTATGGACGAATTCCTTGCTTTTCTCCATTCTTTTGCACGAGCAATTCTACTGGGTTTGCAGTCACAACTTGATCATTAATTTTGATAGTAAAACCTTTTTGTATAATTAAGCTATAACTTTCTTGGATTGCCTTTTTTAATGCTTCAACAAATGCACTTATATTTCCATCGGTGCTCCACAACTCAGCAATACTTGGGTTCAATGCAGAAACATAGATTTTTGTTCCATCAGTATCCAAAGGATTATCTTGTGGATTTTCGCTGATAGGAAAGTCCCAGTCAGGAGTATCCGCCCACTCTGCAGGGATTGATACGGAATATTTTTTACCCAAATTCTGAGTAAACACAGTTGCGGCCCTGCCAATCTTGAAAATTGCTCTTTTCATACCGATTCCGTAAATACCGATCGTTGGATGATCCGTTTGGGTTGTTGGAACGCGTCCCATACGGAATGCATAGTTTTCTGCGGTATCACGAGGAATGCCACCACAGTTATCTGTAATTGAAAACTCAGTCGGAGAGATAGTGATGTTGGCACAGTATGAAGCATAGAAATCTGCTGTTCGTAGTTTGTCTTTGCTGGCACATGATCTTACAACGCCATCTAAACAATTATCAAGCAAGTCCAGAATAGCATCATTCAATTCGATATCACGCGTTAGCATCTCAACAAAAAACTCTTTTGTAGGACTGCCCTTTGCACTGTTGCCCATAGTACTCTCCTCACTTTGTTATATACGTTATTGCATAGTTTATGCTTAAAAGCCATGTCCTATTAGCGCCAAAAAATTGGAATCCTGCCTTATCCCCTCATCGCCCTCAATTTTAGAACTATTTTCCTTTGGGCATTGAAAAAGCGAGTGTTCTTCCAACATCTTTCAAATGCTATAAGACCACTGCCATAGGGGAAAACACGAAGTTGATTTTGAATTATACCATTTATTCTGTACTTACTTTCACATAGAGTAAGTATGGAGAACCTAAACCCCATCCAACCTCTTGCCGTGCAAGGGGTTGACGTCCTATGAAGTCCTGAAAGCCTTACCATATCTGGCTTATCACAAATTCAATCTGTGGTAGGCGAAATGGACAGTAAAGGGCCATTAGGGGGACATAGACGTTAAATCACAAAAAATGCGATTCCTAACTACTCAAATTATAACATCCCCATCTGCTGTTGACAAGCAATTTTTGGAGGTGCTATTATGGATAATCGAGAATACTATGAGAGACTATTTGCCGCCTACCTGGACGTTGTGACCTTGCCAGAGTCTTGCAAGATGTTAGGTGGTATTGGAGATTCTACTGCTCGGAAACTTATGTGCGGTAATTACGTTCATCATTTTTATATTCGTCATACATACCTGATTCCCAACGCGAGCGTCATTGATTACGTCCTCGGCGCTCATTATGAAAAATGTCGCAGGGAGTTAACGGTATCTGTCTAATCACATATCACCAATCTGGATAGGCCGTCTTTTCTGAAAAGAAAAGGCGGCTTTTTCTATGCCCATACATAGCCGTCTGTTTCGCCGCAGGCGGCTAAATCTATGAAAAAGGAGGGAACCCCAATATGGCGAAACCCAAGGTGATAAGTGTAGCAAATCAAAAGGGCGGAGTTGGCAAAAGCACTACCGTCTACAACCTGGGGGCTTGTCTTGCGCTGGACGGAAAGAAAGTCCTCATGCTGGACACAGACCCCCAGGGGGACTTGACCAAGATGCTGGGCCAGCGCAAGCCCCACGACCAACGGCAGCTCCACCAGCTGGAGTTGGATGCGGAGCACAGGTGTGTCATCCGTCGACAACAGAAATACGACCGCCGTAGCCCCAGAACAGCCCTGTGTGCCCCAGTCTCTACTCTGGCAGCACCTGACCCGTCCCAACAGCGCAAACCGCTGTGCAGCCGTTGAGAGGCGCAAGACGGGAGACGAGGAGGAGCGGGAGACGAGGAGGAGCAGGATAAAAGCGTGCCGCCTTGTTGGCGCCCCGCTGGCCACTTCTGCCCGCAGTGCGGGCAGTTTGCGGGGGTATAGGGCGACCTCATTCCGGAGAGGGAAAAGCACGTCTGACCTCATCTCGGGACTCGCCCTTAGAGCAGCAGAACTTTCCCCAGCACCAAACACATAACTTGGAGGATATTATGAGCAAATCAGAAAACACACACAAAATGACCATTCGACTGTCTCCGATCACGGAGTTCCGATTGGAACGGGACTATCGTCTGGACGGCAGCCGGAGCAAAAACGAGTTTATCGAAAGAGCAATCACGCGCTACCAGGATCTTCTTGAGGCGGAACAGAACGAGACACTTCCAACAGCGATCCAGTCCGCTATCGATGGACGGCTGGGGATGTTCGAGGATCGGATGGCCCGGCTATTCTACAAGCTGACGGTGGAAACAGATATGGGAATCAGCGCCGTCCTCGATTGTATCCGGATGGATAGCGACTACCTGCGGAAACTGCGAGCGGACAGCGTGAAGAACGTCAAAGCCACCAACGGACTGCTGACCTTTGAGCAGAAAGCCAGAGAGCGTGAGGAAAGCGCTGAAGGTGATGACCAATGGCAAGACTGATCGTCAAGAGCCCCTACATCAAGGGTGGTGGCGGTGGTCCGGGAGGTTATCTGAAGTACATCGGTACCCGTGAAGGTGTGGAGCTGCTGCCCGCCGACTACATGGAGTACATGGCGGAGCGCCCGCGCTCTCACGGTCTCTTCGGTGATGAGGACAACGTGGATATGGGTGCCGCCATGAAAGAACTGAACGAATACCCCGGCAACATCTGGACACACATCATCTCCCTCAAGCGGGAGGATGCCGAGCGGCTGGGATACGACCACGCCGCTCAGTGGTGCAACCTGATCCGAGCTCGCCGCAACGAGCTCGCCGCCGCGATGAATATCCCGCCCGGCGACTTCCGCTGGTACGCCGCCTTCCATGATGAGGGCGGCCACCCCCACATCCACATGATGGCGTGGTCGGTGAAGCCGGGACTGGCGTACCTCTCCAAGGATGGAATCAGGAAGATCAAGTCCACGCTGACCAACGATATCTTCAAGCAGGAGATGCTCCACACCTACGAGCAGAAGTCCTCCTCCAGAGATGAACTGGTGCGCAGGGCCAGAGAAGAAATGAAGGTTCTGGCGCAGGAGATGCAGGCAAGCCTCAGCAGCCATCCAGAAGTGGAATCGCTGATGATGACTCTGGTCGCTCAGTTGGAGTCAGTAACAAGTAATAAAAAATACGGCTATCTCCCGAAAGCCGTGAAGAAAACGGTGGATGAGATCGTTGATCTAATGGAACGGCTGCCTGTCATCAACGAGTGCTATCAGGTATGGTGGGAACTCCAGTGTCAGGTGGAGGATTTCTATTCGGAGAAAGAACGTCAGCGTCCGCCGCTGTTTCAACAGAAGGAGTTCCGGTCTATCAAAAACGCAGTCATTCATGAAGCGGAGAACATCCGCATGGGCAAGGTCACTTTTGAGGATGAGGAGATGGAGGACGCCGCAGATTCCTCTGAACTGTCATACGACTGCCGGGAGCTGTGGATGTCCACTCAGGATGACACTGCTCCGATGGCAGACAGGGATGACGCGGCAGCACAACTCATGGACATAGCCGAAAATGGTGACCCTGACGCGCAGTATCTCGTCGGCAGGCTCTATCGAGACGGCCCAGTGCTAATCCCGGATAGTGTAAAAACCCAATACTGGTTCGATCAGTCGGCCCGGCGGGGTCATGTTCCAGCGCAGTATGAGTTGGGGAAACTCCTGTTCTCCGACAATCCGGAAGTGCATGACACCGAGTTGGGAATCCAATGGTTGGAGTATGCCACCCACCATGGGAGTGACTGCGCCGCCTATCAGTTGGGCAAGGAGTATCTCAGAGGCAAAGTCGTAGAGAGGGACACCGCCAAAGCGATGGAATATTTCACACAGTCCGCAGAAGCTGGGAACCAGTTTGCCCAATACGTTCTTGGTAAGTTGTATCTGGACAGACAGGATTGTGAGCAGGCCCATTACTGGTTCTCACAGTCTGCCACTCAGGGCAACGAATACGCACAGTTCTTCCTGGACCGCTGGGATAACTTGAAACCTCCCTCGGTCATGCTGTCCGTGAGCAGACTGCTCCATCACATGAGCCGTATCTTCCAAGAGCAGATGCCACTCCCGACTGTTCCTGGCGGAATCCAGATCGACCGAAAGCGGCTGGTACAGCTCAGAGAAAAGAAAATCGCCATGGGCCACAAGGCGGACGATCATGAGGAACAGGCCCCCAGCCAGACGATGTCGATGGGATAGCCGTCAGCTGCACTACTGTATACAAAGAGAAACCGCAACTGTTAAATGATAAGTTTCTGATAACTCTGTCCTCCGGCTCTAGCTATTGACACAGCGTGCTGGTATGTTGTGCAGTTGAAAAGGAGGGCAGAGAAATGAGAAAAATTCTGGAAGATCTCTACTACGGCAACATCACACCCTGTGAGCAGCAGATGATACCTGGCTCAGAGCTGAAGCGGGCAGTGGACCGTATCGCTAAATATGAAAATCATCTCATGGAACAGCTGGAGGAAACCGAGCGAGAGACTCTTACAAAACTCATCCGGTCACAGCATGAAATCAACAGCATCACAGCAACCGAGAATTTCATCCTGGGCTTTCGGTTGGGCGTCAGGATCATGGCTGAGTGTATGGATGATAACGATGGCGATATCAGAAACGGAGGTGAATAGCAGGTGGCAAAGCGCAGGGCAAACGGCGAGGGAAATATTCGCAAACGCAAGGATGGCCGCTGGGAAGGGCGCTACACGGCGGGTTATCATCCTGAGTCTGGTAAACGGATTATCAAAAACGTTTTGGGCAGGACTCAGGCGGAAGTCAAAGAGAAATTGAAAGAGGCGATTGCTGAAGGTCAACGCTTGGATATTTCCAAAGCTGGAAATTACACGGTGGCATCGTGGGTGCGGACGTGGTATGAGGTTTACGCCGAGCCTCGTATCCGGCCAAATACACGCGAATACTACACAAATTATATTGAGAATCATATCGTTCCCGGCATTGGCAAGAGCATGCTGGACAAATTGACGACCATTCAAATCCAGCGGTTTTACAACAATCTCCAGAAAAATGGCCGAGTCCAGCGCAAGGGGTACCCTGAACTGAAAGATAAGACTCTCAGCCCGCGAGTGGTCAGAGGCGTCCACACACTTTTGAGCAATTGCTTGGATCAGGCAGTAGCGGAACGCTTGATTTTAGTCAATCCTGCTCAGGGCTGTAAATTGCCGAAGCTGGAGAAAAAGGAGATGCGCATTCTGCCTCAGGAGAAGATCGGTATGTATCTGGCAGAGGCAGAACGCCGGGGACTGCTGGCTGCGTTTTATCTGGAACTGACGACGGGCTTGAGAAGGGGAGAACTGCTTGCCCTCCTTTGGACGGACTTAGATGCCGAGGCCAGAACAATCTCCGTTACAAAACAGGTCAATCGGATTAAGGGAGAACTGGTGGTCAGTCCGCCGAAGACGCAGAACTCTGTACGGACGCTGGCGATTCCACAGCAGGCGGTGAACCTCCTGATTGAGGAACACAAAAGGCACCCAGATAATCCATATATGTTCCCATCGCCGAAAACCGGAACGATGTACGATCCGGACGCCTTCCGGCGGACGCACGACAAAATCCTGAAAGCAATCGGAGCAGAGCATGTCCGGTTCCATGATATGCGGCATCTTTTCGCCACCTTATCGCTGAAGAACGGTGTGGACGTGAAAACGCTCTCTGGTGCTCTGGGTCACTACTCAGCAGGGTTTACGCTGAACACGTATACCCATGCCACGGCGCAGATGAAACAGGATGCGGCAGACACCATTGGAGCGGTGATCAGCAGTCAAATGTGAGAGGGGGAAAGCCCTCAAACAGCAGCACCGGGCAGGATTCCTGCCCGGTGCTCTTTCGTTCTCTCCGGTCGTTTTCCCGTGTGGGTCAACTTGTGGGTCTGCCTAAAAATTCAAAAACAAACCTCGCTAAAAAGTTATGAAAAGCAGAAGAAACCCGCCAAAACCTCGCGGTTTCGGCGGGCCGATGGTGGAGACTACTGGACTCGAACCAGTGGCCTCATGCGTGTGAAGCATGCGCTCTAACCAGCTGAGCTAAGCCTCCATATTCCTATTCGGTTTTGTTCTCCCATAAGACGCCGCACGTCACGGCATCTTATGGGATGGTGACCCGTACGGGATTCGAACCCATGTTACAGCCGTGAAAGGGCCGTGTCTTAACCACTTGACCAACGGGCCATTGTCAGGATAAACCGCGCCTCAACCGCTCCCGGCTTCGCTGGCGGCTGTGCCGTCATCGCCTAAGCGCCATGTTGGGAATCGGGATTCCATGAAGCGCCGGCCGGCGCTCCATGGAATTGGTAGCGGCACCTGGATTTGAACCGGGGACACTGCGGGTATGAACCGCATGCTCTAGCCAACTGAGCTATGCCGCCATATCTGGCCCCTAGCGGGCAAAAATTACTATACCAGATACAGCGGGTTTTTGTCAAGTCTTCCCGGTAAAAAAATCAAAAATTTTTTCTCTCCCGCCGGCGGCGGAAAACAACCGGCGGCGCCGCTTGACTTCTCCGTTCCGCCCGGGGTATAGTAGACTCAACACAATTGATGCAGGAGGCGATCCTATGCGCTTTATCCTTTCCCGCGGCGGCCTGGAGGCCGCAGTCCAGACCCGCGGCGGCGAGCTGGTCTCCCTGCGCCGGGACGGCACGGAGTACATCTGGGACGGCAACCCCGCGTTCTGGTCCGGGCAGAACCCCATCCTCTTCCCCATCATAGGCTCCCTGAGAGACGGCCAAGTGGACATCCACGGGCAGACCTGCCGGATGTCCCGCCACGGATTTGCCAGACACCTGGACTTCACTCCCACGGAGCAGGGCGGCGATTCCATCACCTTGGAGCTGCGGGAGAGCGGCGAGACACTGGAGCGCTACCCCTTCCCCTTCTCCCTGCGGGTGCGGCACCAGCTGTTGGAGGACGGCTTCTCCACCGCCTTTACCGTGGAAAACACCGGCGGCACCCCCCTCCCCTTCTGCATTGGCGCCCACACCGCCTTTCGCTGCCCCCTCTCCGGCGGGGAGCGCTTTGAGGACTACCAGCTGACATTCAGCCAGAGGGAGGATGCCTCCACCCTGCTGCTGACGCCGGAGGGACTGATTCGCGGCGGGGCGGCGGAGCCCATGCTCTCCGGCGCCCCGCTCCCCCTGGACTACGAGATCTTCCGGCGGCTGGACACCGTGATTTTCCGGCAGCTCCAGTCCCGCGCCGTCTCCCTGACGCACCGGGAGAGCGGACGGGGCGTCAAAATGGAGTTTTCCCAATTCCCCATGGTGGCCTTTTGGACCAAGCCCGGCGCGCCCTTCCTCTGTCTGGAGCCCTGGCATGGCTGCGCCGCCTTTGACAATGAGACCGGACGCTTTCAGGACAAGCCCTTTGCCATCACCCTG
>Ga0224747_10312_pt1 | contig 10450 bp, 7 predicted proteins | sample LIM_F_Water_Pos_FD_182999 | JGI IMG/M metagenome (GOLD analysis project Ga0224747, IMG submission 182999) | Enriched cells from gastrointestinal tract of the lab mouse from Pacific Northwest National Laboratory (PNNL), Richland, Washington... | ecosystem: Host-associated > Mammals > Digestive... | reverse complement strand
AGGAAAGATCAATTTCAGTAGCTTAATTTAGGGTTGTTAAAATATATAAAATAATTTATGATAGTAGTATAAAAGAAGTAGGAACAAGAAGGATAGGAGTGAAGCTTTTATGAATAAAAATACAAAAAAACGATGTCGCTGGGCGAATCCTAATAATACACTTTATATTCAGTATCATGATCATGAATGGGGTGTTCCTACTTATGATGATCAAATGTTATTCGAATTATTAATCTTAGAATCATTTCAAGCTGGCTTATCTTGGGAATGTATCTTAAATAAACGAGCTGCTTTTCGGGAAGCATTTGATCAATTTGTCGTGGAAAAGGTTTCCTGTTATGATGAGCGAAAAGTTGAAGATCTTTTAGGAAATGCCAAGATTATTCGTAATCGTTTGAAGATTAAAGCAGCGATTCAAAATGCAAATATTTTTAAATTAATTCAACAAGAATATGGAACTTTTTCCCATTATATTTGGCATTTTACACATGGAGAAGTTGTTTATGAAATTGATCAAACTAGATCTTCCTTATCTGATATTGTATCGTCAGATTTGAAACAACGGGGAATGAAATTTGTTGGAACGACTATTATCTATTCTTATTTGCAAGCCATTGGCATTATTTATTCTCATGAAAAAGACTGTTTTTTATATCGAACTGGGGAAGAGACTTCTAGGTAAGAACTTTGATATTATGTAGTATACCGTATATTATAGTACTAGTTCCTATATAGGAAACGTGTTATAATATGGTTAATATGAAAGGGAGGAATAGAAGATGGCACGGGTGTTAAAGCATAAAGAACTTGTGAATACCAGACTTGCAACCAACTATGGCGGATGGATGTATTGTACCAACTGTAATAAAAATATTGGATATCTTTGTTATGTAACATATGACTGTTTAAAATTGCAATACGAGTGTAATTGCGGAAGTAAGGGGGAAGCTTTTTTAGATTTTGTGGATAGTAAAACTGGAACCAATGGTGATCAGGAACTCATTACTATCAAAAATCGTTATTGTTGTCCTAGTGATACCTCACCGCTCATTACTATTTCGGATAAAAATGTCAAACAGTATAATTTAGAGATTACTTGTAAAGCTTGTGGAACTATTTTTCATAAGGATGAAACGAGAGAGTAGGTGTATAGTTCCTATTCTCTTTTGATTATGACTTTGTCTGACAAAAGATAGCAAGAAAAGTCGGGTAACACTTGATAAAATAGGGTAAGTGTAGTGGTAAGCTTAAAGTAGACAACGAGAGGGGGGATGTAGACAATACCTATTTATATTTATACAATCACTATTTATATCTAGACAACAATCATTTATATATAGACAATTTAATATTTTGGTATACAATTATTTTGTAATGTAGACACTAAAAAGAAAGGTTGTGATTATTATGTCTATGCATTATAATACTGAACTTAAAAAGAAACTCTGCGAAGATATATGTTTTAATCATGCTTCTACTATTAAAACTGCTCAGGAATATCATGTCCCTCTTAAAACTTTAGAAAAATGGATTACTGCTTTTAATAAAGATTCTTCTTGTTTTGACCCTAAAATTGAAGTCGTTAATGATTTTAAAATCCTTAATAAAAAATCAGAACTTAATTATGACAATTTATCTATTGATGAACTTAAACGTTTATTAATGAAGAAAGATATTGAGATTTCAAGATTAAAAAAAGGCTACATTGTGAGAGGAGGTGGTACGGAACAAAAGGTATTCATTACTTTCTCCAAAAAGAATACGAAGTAATTTTAGAACTATCTAACCAATATTCTGTTCATTCTTTATGCCAAGAAATGAATATTAATCGTTCTGGTTTTTATAAATGGCTTCTAAGAAGAGCCAATCCTTCTTCTCGTGAAATAAATAGAAACTTTGCTTGTGATCTTTTTGAACACTATCACGATACTTATCCTTCTCACGGTTATCGCTGGTTAAATGCTAAAATTAAACTTGATCTAGGACTTATTTATTCTGACAACTATGCTCATAAAATTTGTAAATATGTTGGTGTAAAATCTCAAGCAAAACACGTGAAAAGATATGGTAAAAAAGGTAATCGGGAAATTAAAAACTTCCCTAACTATATCTTAGCCGAACTTAATCCTTTAAGACCATTTCAATTAGTTGTTTCTGATATGACTGCCTTTTGGGCTAACAGTCATTATTATGAACTTACTTTATTTATGGATCTATTTAATAATGAAATTGTAGCTTATTCTTTATCAAACAAAAAAGGTGATCCTAATTCTTATCATCTGGGACTTGCTCACCTTATTACAAAAAAAGAAGAGAATTACAAAGACCTTGAAATGATCCTACATTCAGACCAAGGCTCTGTTTACTCTTCAAAGAAATTCAATGAATCCCTACCACTATATCATATCATACATTCTATGTCTAAGCCAGGAAAACCTACTGAAAATGGTGCCATGGAAGCAATTAATGGTTGGATTAAAGAAGAATTATTTCTTGATTTTAAAATTAATTTTTGTGATGACATATTTAAACAAATCGAAGATTATATTCATTACTTTAATTATGAAAGACCACAAGCTTCTCTTAACTATCTTACTCCTATTCAATTTAAAGAATTATATTATAACAAAGAATCTTAATCCCTATCCCCCCCCTATTTTTCGATTATATTGTCTACTTTTACTTGACTTATGCAAAGATGAAATCCCGCACAAGCTACTTTATTGAAGCAATCGTCGTTGATGATCATCATAGAAGAAAAGGAATTGGAAAGAAACTATATTATTATTTGATTAAATGAGCTAAGGAAGAGCTGGTTGACGCGCTTGAATTGAATGTATGGTCTTTTAATAAAGATGCTATTATGTTTTATGAATCTCTCGGGATGGCGATTAAAAATATGACATTTGAGTATTGTCTATCTTCTGATATTGAAATTGATTCATCTAATTAGAGTAGTATAAATAAGTATTGATATCATATTTGAAAAAGAATGGCGATTATGGTAAACTCTTAGTAAGAGCAATAGCGATTGGAGTAATCCTACTTTAGCGAGTCGCTAAGGGACTAATATAGTTATTATAAAAAGATTGTAATATTACAATGGACGTTGCTACACGTTATGTAGACGCTGCATTTCATTTCGCTCAGAGTCCGCCTCCATATTACAATATCACGAGTATTGCTCTGTTGCTAGGAGGTAATGGAATGTCAAATTTATATGATCAATTTCAATGGAATACATTTTTATTATCTCTTGGTTTTACCAATGAAAAGTACTCGGATGAGAGAAATATAAGAAAACTTTATGCAATGTGTAACTGTATAGAGCAACATTATCATGTTTTCCAAATCAAAAAACGAACCGGAAAGATGCGAGCGATTTATCATCCGAAGCCGTCGTTAAAATATATTCAACGAAATATTTTAAGGAATATTTTAGAACATGAACCAATATCTAAGTATGCAACAGTGTATCATAAAGGAATCCACCTAAAAGACAATGCTTTGCCGCATGTCAATAAAAAGATAATTTTGAAATTAGATATTGTCAACTTTTTCGAATATATCCGTTTTTTTGATGTCTACCAATCATGTTTCTCTGAACTATATTTTCCGAAAGCGGTTGGTATGTTGTTAACACAACTTTGTACTTATGAAGATTATTTACCCCAAGGTGCTCCAACTTCGGCTTATATTTCGAATTTAGTTATGAGAGAATTTGATAATGAGATCGGTACTTGGTGTGAGAGGCAGCATATCACATATACAAGATATTCTGATGATATGACGTTTTCTGGTGATTTTGATCCAGCAATTGTTGTGAAACAGGTTCGTAATCGGTTACGGAAATTAGGATTAGAACTTAATAAGCAAAAGATTCATGTTATTAGGGGACATAGTTGTCAACAAGTAACGGGGATTGTCGTGAATGAAAAAGCACAAGTTACGGCAGCTTATCGCAAGAAAATTAGACAGGAACTATATTATTTAAAGAGGTATGGCCTAAAATCTCATTTGGAAAGAATTTGTTACAACGATTCCCCTGAAACATATTTAGCGACCCTTTATGGAAAAATAGAATATGTTCTACAAATTAATGAGCATGATCAAGAATTTATGGCATATAAAAAATATATGCAAGCGAAAATGAAGTGATAATGGGAAGGAAGACAAGTATGATTGATTTACATATGCATACAACGTATTCAGACGGGACTGATACAGTAAAGGAATTATTAAAGAATGCCCAGAAAAGAAAACTGGAAGTGATTTCTATTACCGATCATAATGGATGCAGGGCCTATCAGGAGATGGAAACATTTGATATTGCTAATTATTATAAGGGGGATATAATCGTCGGTTGTGAATTTACCACTTCGTTTGCCGGAAGACTGATCGAGGTATTGGGGTACGGTTTTGATTATCAAAAAGTGGATCAATATCTATCGTCGTGTTATTCTGCTGAGAAAATTAATGAAACAACAAGGGTTTTATATCAGAGGTTACTGGCCAAAATCAGTGATTTAGGATTGACCCTTGCTGCACATAGCGATCAAGCAACAACATTTGATTGTGAGTTTTTTGAACGAAAAATTTATGATGAATTGACAAAATATCCGGAAAATAAAAAAATATTACCAGAGGATATTTGGGATTCTTTTAGTGACTTTTTTAGAAAGGGACTAACGAATCCTGCTAGTAAGCTATTTATTAATCACGCGGAATTTAAACCAGCGCTATCAGAGATTATTAGGATTGTCCATGAAGCTGGTGGAATTGTTATGTTGGCTCATCCATTTCAGTATAAGTTTACGGATACGGAATCTTTTTTAGATAACATCTATGAGGAGAATGATTTCGATGGCGTTGAATGTTTTTACACAACTTTTTCTAGAAAACAAACTGAATATTTAGTAAATTTTGCTAAAAAAAGAAATCTTTTAATTTCTGGTGGTTCAGACTACCATGGAACAAATAAGAAACAACACGAATTGGGAATAGGGAGAGGAAATCTAGCGATTCGTAAAGATATTCTAACGGATTGGAAGATAAACTATTATAAAGAGGAAATTCGTTAAATGATTTTTTTGTAACAAATGATATGAAACGATAGATATTTCATTAAACGGAATATACTGCAAAAAATTCCTGAGACTGATAAAGGTCTGAGGAATTTTTTGTTATGATTGGATATTACTAGTGAAATCGCAAAAGGGATAAAACAAGGAATTAACGAAGCTAACAAAGAATAGAAAATCAATTATAAGTGAAACATACAGAAATGGGAATTATATAATGGGATGATGAGAATCATCCTTTTATGATGCTTTAATTATCAAGGTTTTAGTCCGATGAAGAGAATAAAGTTTTTATTATGAATAATGGCGGAAAAATTTAGTCGAAAATTAATTGTTAGGTAATTTAAAAATTTTAAATATGTGGTAAAATGGTATTGTAGGTGATCGTAAATGAACTATAAATATCGAAAGGGACAAATATTTGGAAAAAAATTAATCGTTCCCTCAAATATATTAGCAAAAGTTTACAATTGTACACTTTCTTTTAGTGAGTTTATAGAATATGAATTAGCGGATAAGATTCCGATAACATGCTTAAGAGAAGTAGACAGGCAAATTGTCGAAAAATTTGGAATTGAAAAAACAAAGAACTTGGATTGGGAATTATTAAATAAATCAAAATATTCTTATAAGATCAATTTTAAAGAATTGTTAATGCGTATGAATCCCTCGGAGGAAGACTTAAATAGGAATTTGTATGAATTAGTAAAAGACCAGATGAAACCAAGTGATTATACTTCAGGTATGAAAGCGATTTATCAAGATCGATTATTTGAAATATCAAACGGTAACGATGATGATTTCTATTATGAAAAATTAAAGTTTAATAACGGCGAGACTTCACTTAAGGATTTCATTCGTAATTATGATTTATATGAACGGAAAGATTTCAGCTATTGTTTACAACAGGATAGTCATAATAAACAAAATATAACCAATCACCAGTTAAAAGATTTTATGAATAAATTTGGCAATATATCGAGGTTAATACTGGATGAAACGGATATTTATCAATTTATTCATGAAATGAATGGTTCAAAAAGTGAAGTAGAACAACAAATGTATATAAAACAACTTACAGATAATATTTTAGAAAAATCAGTGAAGAAAGGAGGGAATCACCAAGTTACTAAATTATCTGAAAGTGATTATAAAGAATTGTTTAAATACTCATCAATGCAAGATTATTTAAAACGCGTTAATCAATATTGGGAAGATGATATCGATCAAATTTTTGAAGAGTTAAAAACTTTACCTCCAAATTATATATGGGATATCCCAATCCCTTTTGATGTTTTAAATAATCCCAATGTATTGCATTTTATTAGAATTTATGGACTTAAAAATGTTGTTGATTTTGATAACGAATGTGGGCATTTCTTTACTAAAGATAATTGCCACATGTTAAAGTTAATGTACGATATGTATTTACATTATTCCGGAAATGTACATGATCCTAATAAAAATATTTATACTAGAAATCCATATGATGAAAATGGAAATTATGTTGATGGACCACATACAAAAGATGAATTTTACGAAGCCATGAGAAGAATGATAATATATGGCCCAACTGATTGGAAATATGTCAATAAGGCACCCGATTATAGGGATATGACTGGTGAATTTAGGAGAAGAAATGCCCAACTATTTATCTCAGAACAAGCACCAGAAGAATTGCAAAAACTATTTTATACAAGCTTAATTACTCCACAATTACTTGTAAAACATCCTGAATATATACCATATTTAAATGGTAAAAATTTGAGCTCGTGTTTTAAACCTATAGAAGTAAAAGTTGAAGGAATCGGCTATGAAAATCTGTATAATTTTCTTAGTAGTAAAACCGATTTTTATGGTGTTATGAATTTTATTACAGAATATAGTGGTGTTCTTGATAGAATAATAGAAGCTTCTGCTAAATATGAGCTAAAATATGGGTTAAAGTTTTCAATGGAAGATAATATGAGTCAACTTCAAAAAAAAATAAATGAAGTTTTTAGAAGAATTGTGATAGAAAAAAAAGAAATAACATTTCCTAGAAACATTCCTAAACAGTTGAGGGAAAATTATCCTACTATGTTTTTGAGTAGTGATGCACCGGAAGAATTAAGGGAAGCTTTTTACAATAGAACAATTAATTCTGAATTTATTTCATCAAATCCTGGTTATGTTAATTATTTAAAAGGTGTTGATTTGGGGATTCTTTATCAATATATGCCAGTAGAAGTTGAAGGGATTGGCTATGAAAATATATATAATTTTCTTAGTAGTAAAACCGATTTTTATGGTGTTATGAGTTTTATTACAGAATATGGTGGTGTTCTTGATAGAATAATAGAAGCTTCCGCTAAATATATGCTAAAGTTTTCAACGGAAGATAGTATAAATCAACTTCAAAAAAAAATAAATGAAGTTTTTAGAAGAATTGTGATAGAAAAAAGAGAAATAACATATCCTAGAAGCATTCCTAAACAGTTGGGGGAAAATTATCCTACTATGTTTTTGAGTAGTGATGCACCGGAAGAATTAAGGGAAGCTTTTTATAATAGAACAATTAATTCTGAATTTATTTCATCAAATCCTGGTTATGTTAATTATTTAAAAAGTGTTGATTTGGAGATTCTTTATAGGTATATGCCAGTAAGTGTTATTGGAGAAAATAATAGGCATTTCAAAATCAATTTAGTAAATGCGATTCAACAACTTTTTGGTACTGAAGCTTGTTTTGATATAATGTTAATGTATGGTAAGTATATTGAATCAATTTTTGAAATTAATCGGTTACAAAACTTTAAATTAAATTCTAGTTTTTCAAAGGATGATTTACTAAATGAAATCGATTCTAATGTATTGCAAGCTATTATTGATGGAAAAATAAGATATGATGAAACTATTTCAAGCCATTTCCAAAACAATAATCCAACATTATTTTTAAATAAAAGTGTTTCTAAAGATATTCGTGACCGGTTTTATAATAGGAAATTTACTGTAAATGATTTTATTTCTAATCCTGATTTGCTTGATATATTTGGTGATACTAACGTTGTTTGTGGTTTTCCAGAAAATGTTTCTTGGATAATTCCTTTATTTGAAGATTATGATAATTTGAAAGTAGCAAATTATCATAGATTAAAAGTTATTTCAGCATATTTAAAAATTCAGGATAGAGATGTTGTATTAGAAAATAATTTTAAAGAATATGTTTTAGAATTTGGTAATCACATTGAGATGGAAAAGATAGAGTATGTTTCAGAAATATTGTCAAGATTATCTTTCACAAATTCAAGTGAGATATTTACATTTAGAAAAGAGTTAGCGAATGAAATATTAAAGTCAGCGAATCCTATCGAAAGTTTAAATCAGATTGAAGCTGTATTTATCAGAAATAATATTCCATCTGTGGGGAAAATATATTCTTGTTTTGAAATATTACATCCAAATTTCCAAGGATTTTTGTTTGACGATTCTAAGATATCACCAGTACTTAGAAAATCATCAACTATGAGCAAAAAAGTTGTTGTATTTTCAGATTTGATAAAATCATCTTTCGGTTCGAATAACCGGTCTGTAAATGCATACATAAAAAATATTGAAATTGGTTCTAAATTATATGAAAGTATAAGATCAGGACAAATTCAATATGAATCCCTTAATAAAGAGCAAATGAATGAGTTAACCACTTTTAGTAAACATTTAGCAACGCTTTATAATAGGACGATGAGGGGAAAAAAAGAAAACGAGACTTTTATTACTACGAAGGATAGTTTAACTGATATTTATGAGTTATCTAAGAAATTTTCACCTGATGGAACTTTAGACTATAATTTAGCTGATAGAGTTGTCAGAATGTTTTGTGGTTTTACTGGAATTAGTACATTGGAGCAAGCAAAATCTTATATTGAGCAAAAAATAAAAATTGCCGATAGTAGAAATAGAAATGCTTTTCGTTCAGAAGCAATTTTAGAACAGGGAGATTTTATTAAAGGAATTGGAGATATTACTTATTTAAAAAATATTTTACAAAATGGTAGTGTTTCAAAAGAATATCTAGGTTCTGCTGCGGGAAGTGATGCTACACCATTAGATACTGATGTATCTATTATCAAAACTAGGGGAACCATTAAGGATAAAATCGATAGTACTTGCGCAAAAAGTTATGGTCCTATTTGGTTTGTTTTTAAAACATGATGATAGATTCATAACAACAAGAACTGGTGATGAAACCTTCGATGTTAAAAACGATCTAACGAAATTAGAAGTTTTCTATACTGGTGTTTTAGGTCCAGACCATTATGGAATAAGAACAGGATTTGCTTCTAGTGAAATTAATTACATCGTTGTAAATTGTTATGATCCAAGAATTGGTCTTGAAATTGCAATGAATGGGTTTTATATTCCTGTGGCCAATAAAGAGGGTCAAATCGTATTTACCCCAAATGATTATGATAAGTTAAGAGAAAAAATGCGGGGACTATCCTATTATGATGAAGGTAATTATACGTTTTCTGAAAATTTAGTGATGGAAGAAACAGAGTATTTGGCTTCTCAATTAGAACAAAATAATTACGAAGTGCAAACTAAGAGTAACAAAATAAATGAGGTTATAAAAAAATCCCTTGCCGAATTGGGATTGCATTTAAAAACTAACTTAGATGGTGATTTGACAGAAGGGTTTGTAGAATTAATTGATACTGGTTCGACAGGTAGACGAACAAATAGGCCAGGTGATGGAGACTTTGACTTTATGATGAGATTAGATAAAAGAATTTTGTCTGATTCTTCAAAGATGGCACAAGTAAAGCAGGTATTATTAAGAGATTTAGGAAAAGAAGATTCATCAGAATTAACTGCTGCAGGTGATTTTAGACTTAAGGGGGTTCAAATTGATAGTGATGTCAATGTTGATATTGATATCACTTTTACGGGAAAAACGGATAAAATTTTCTATTCAACTGATATGGCATTACAAGATAGACTAACGACAATTCAAAAAATAGATCCTGAAAAATATAAATATGTTGTTGCTAATATTCTTCTTGCAAAACAAGTCTTAAAACAGGCTGAAATATATAAACCAAACCGTGGTGAAATACCACAAGGTGGTTTAGGAGGAGTTGGAATAGAAAATTGGATTCTACAAAATGGGGGATCATTTATCGATGCAGCAACAAGTTTTATTGAAGCATCTAATGGTAAAAGTTTTGAAGAATTTAAAGACAATTATCAAATATGGGATTTTGGTGATAATCATCTCGCCGAAAAATATGGACAATATCCTCATAATAATTTTGTTGCAGATAATATGAGTGAGGATGGTTACCATAAAATGGTGCAGGCTTTAAAAGAATATATGAAAAATTATCATT
>Ga0224747_10187_pt2 | contig 10470 bp, 10 predicted proteins | sample LIM_F_Water_Pos_FD_182999 | JGI IMG/M metagenome (GOLD analysis project Ga0224747, IMG submission 182999) | Enriched cells from gastrointestinal tract of the lab mouse from Pacific Northwest National Laboratory (PNNL), Richland, Washington... | ecosystem: Host-associated > Mammals > Digestive... | reverse complement strand
TAATCATATAGATAAGTATAATAAGCCAATCCTAAAACCATAATATAAGCAAAAATAATATCAAAAATACTTCCTGTATATATATTAATAACACCTAAAACTCCAAATAATGATGCTATCATTGCTCCTTGTGCCATTATCTTTACTTTGCTTCCACTCATGATTTCCTCCATTACATTAAAAGTGTTAAATAGCACTTTTATAAAATATTTCCAACTCTTTAATAGTTTAATTCTAACAACCATCTATGAGTTAATTTATCAAATAATAACACATTAATAAATTATATTCAATTATCACATCTTCAACAAATTTAAACAAACTTAACAATTAATAAATATCTATATGTTTATTTTATTATTATAATTATGTATAAATTAAGGACTTTCTAAACTACATAGGACTATTAGTATATGGTATAAAATTAAAAAAAACGGTTATAATAACTAACAGGCGCAACTAACCCTCTCCCAGTTGCGCCCTTTTTATGGTATTAACAACAATTTTTAAACGTTATTTATCCAATATTCTATCATTAATCATATTTCTACATAAAAAAATAATAAACTAATTCCATTATTTAACTGCTCATTAATATAATATTACTCCATAATAAAATCATCAACATAGCTGTTATCAATATTTTCATATATAAATATCATTATAATACTTATCTGATAGTAAATAATAAAGTTACTAGAATATTATAATAATGCCAATAAATTTATAATTATTTTTTCTTCCATATCAATAACCTTAGATTTATCATATCACTTATTTATAGTTTCGATCATACAAAATCTTTATCTAACAATTAATATTTATAATAAAAAAGTTAAACAGTTTCCCATCTAACTTTCCTCTATTACTCCCATTAATTCTAAAATTCGATTTAAATCCTTAATATCAGTATATTTAATAGTTACTGCTTTATCATCTACTTTGATCTTAGTTCTAAACTTTTTTCGTAACAAACCTTCAACATAAACATACTCTTTAGGTTTTTCAATTTTTGGGCGATCTTTACGACTATTCCCTAACTCAATTCCTTTAACTACATTTTCAACATCACGAACAGACAACCCTTCATCAATACAACGTTTTGCTAAAAGTTCCGCTTTCTTTTCTGGTAATGTAATTAAACTACGAGCATGCCCCATCGTTATTTTACCTTCTAAAACATAATTTTGAATAATATCTGATAGTTGTAATAATCTTAAAGTATTAGCAATATAACTTCTTGATTTACCAACTCTTTTTGCTAATTGATCTTGAGTAAGCTCTAATTTTTCCATCATTGATTGATAAGCTTTTGCTTCTTCAATCGAATTAAGATTTTCTCTTTGGATATTTTCCAATAAAGCAATTTCCATCATCTGTGCATCAGTAAACTCAACAATGATTGCTGGTACTTTAAATAGTCCAGCAATTTTTGCTGCACGACATCTTCTTTCCCCTGCAACTATCTCATAACCTTGTATTGATTGTTTCAAAATAACAGGTTGAAAAATACCATGTTCCTTAATTGAAACTGCTAGTTCTTGTAATTTTTCTTCATCAAATAATTTACGAGGTTGATATGGATTAGGACGAATCTCATCCAAATCAACAGTTACTTGTTTAGACTCAGGTGTATTTTTTTCAATATCATCTATTAATGTTGATATATCTCCTCCAAAAATTGCATCTAAGCCTTTTCCTAATTTTTTATTTTTTATTGTTCCGCTTTTTTTTGCAGTTGTTTTTTTTGTTGTATTATTTGGCATTTCGTTTACACACTTCCTTTGCAAAATCCCGGTATGCTCTAGCACCCTCAGAATTATTATCATAATCGAATATTGCTAACCCCTCTGATGGGGCTTCTGACAATTTAATATTTCTAGGAATAGCAGTTTTATATACCTTTTCCTTAAAATACTTTCTAACTTCTTGAGATACTTCAACTCCTAAATTTGTTCTTTGATCCAGCATAGTTAATAAAACACCCTCGATTGTTAATCTTGGATTAAACACACTTTGAGTTAATAATACAGTATTTAATAATTGTGTTAATCCTTCCAAAGCATAATACTCACATTGCACTGGAATCAATACAGAATCACATGCTGTAAGAGCATTAGTATTTAATAGTCCCAATGCTGGTGGACAATCAATTATAATATAATTATAATTATTTTTTACTGACTCAAGAGCTTTTTTTAAACGCTGTTCACGCCCTCGTTTGACATTAGCTAATTCTAAATCAGCACCTGCTAAATCAATACTTCCTGGTGCTACATCTAATTTAGCTATATATGAAGGTATAATTACATCTTTCATATCACATTCTTCAACAATTATATTATAAGTAGATGATTCAATATTATCACGATCAATTCCAATTCCTTGAGTAGCATTAGCTTGAGGATCCATATCAACTAGAAGTACCCGATTTTTAGCTTTTGCTAATGCTGCCGCTAAATTAATACTAGTGGTAGTTTTACCAACTCCACCTTTTTGATTTGTAATCGCAATTATTTTCGTCATTATTTAGCCTCCTTTAGTACTTCTTACCAATAGTTTCTCCTAATCTAACTACTGTTTCTTTATCTTTATTTGTATTCTCTAAAATATCATCATCAATTACTGCTTGATTTTCTTTTAATAAAATAATTACTGTAGAACCACCAAATTCAAAATATCCTTTTTCTTCACCTTTAAGACAATATTTTTTATCATGATTAACAATTCGACCAACCATCATTGCTCCAACTTCCATCTGAATCATCGTTCCAAAATTCTTTGATTCAATAATCGTATAATTTCGACTATTCTGTTTATAAATTGGATAAAAATCATTTGCTATAGGATTCACAGTATGAAATTTTCCTGGAATATATTTTGATTTTATTATCTTACCATCATCAATAAAACTATAACGATGATAATCATCAACGGTTAATCTAAAAATCAAACAATAACCATTTATATAATCATTTGCTAATTTTTCATCCATCAATAAATCATTTATAGAATAAAGAGTATTTTTAATAGTAAAATGACTATCTTCATTAATTTTATAACATGTTAATTTTGAATCAGCGGGACTAATTAATACATTATCATCAATTAAAAAGGGTCTTTTTCCTAGCTTTATTTTACGTGTAAAAAAATCATTATAGCTTGTATATTCCTTTTGTTCATATTGAGACATATCTATTTGATTCTCTTTTATAAAAGAATCAATTCTATGTTTTGATAAACTAGAATTCATATACCAGCCACCAAGATTACTTACAAACTTACAAACAAGAATTTTTAAAGCACATCTGCCAAGAAATGTGCCATAAATTTTTTTTAATAAATTATTTTGGTTTTCACCATTTGTTTTGACATTTCCCAAACGATCAACAACTATCATTTCATCACCACAATCTGAATTAATTCCACAACAACAAGTATCCCTAATGCAACCAATCCTTTTGATTGAACCTTAGGAACTTTAAAATCCACAATAAATAATATTCCTGTAACCAGCATTAACGCTCCATATATATACGATAATTCAAAAACAATATACCGTAATGCATAGGCCATAGGCAAAATAAATGATGATGTTGTAACAGGTAACCCTTGATAATATCTTCTTTTTTCACTTGTTTCTTTTTGTCTTGTTTCTTCTTTAACATTAAAATACGCCAATCTGATTACGGCAGCCAAAACATAGAAAATTTCAATTGCTAACCACCCAATTGAACTTAAACCAACATTATAACCTAAAATAGCAGGGAAAACCCCAAAAGCTACTAAATCACATAATGAATCTATTTGAATTCCAAAACGCTTTTCTTCATCAGTACGATTTTTCTTACTACGTGCTACCATTCCATCAAAAGTATCACAAATCCCGCACATAATTAAGCAAATAAAAGCCCACTGATACAACCCATTGAATGATAGATGAATTCCAGCCATGGCAAATACTAACGATAAATATGTAAGAATAACCGTATAACTATAATAACCGATCATTTTTCTACTCCCTAATAAATTTTTTAACAAAAACAGTATAGCACATATTTAGCTAATAAGGTACATTAATCTAAATTTTGTCTCTTAAATAACAATATATTATTACCAATATAATTAAAAACCACCTAAAAATCTAGGTAGTTTTAATTAAAATTTATTTATAATTTATCTTAGTGATCATAGATTTACACATCTTAATCATGTCCATAAAATCTGCTACCATTATATAAAATAATTTTTTTATTTTCTAATGTTTTTTGTACATCTATTACTCTTTGATTTGAAGAACCTCTAAATCTCAATTTACGATCTTTTAATCTATCAATAAAAGGCCCATCTATTAAGACATCAATATATGGTAGTAACTCTTCATCAAACTTTTCTATTTCTTCATATAAAAACGATGAATAAAGCCAAATATTTTTATTTTGACAACATTCTTTGATTCTTTTTAATAATTTAGACACATCTTCCCTGTTTTCAATTTCAAGTGGTTCGCCCCCAAGAATCGTCACTCCAACAATATGAGGCTGATTGATCAATTCTATCAAATTATTTTCAACATCTTCATCGAATTCTTTTCCACCGCTAAAATCCCATGTTTCAGGATTAAAACAATTTATACAGTGACGATGACAACCTTGAACATACAAAGAAACTCTTATTCCTTCACCATTAGCAATATCTGTTTTTCTAATTTGTGCATATCTCATTATTATTCACCAAGTAAATGATTATCTAAATGTACAAACCTTTCAGCAATTTCTTGCGTTCTACCCTGATTCCAGAAATTATCACCTAAATATCCACAAGTACGTCGACATACATTCAAAGATTTATGATTACGATTACCACAATTTGGACAATACCATTCACGATTTTCATCCAATAAAATTTCACCATCAAATCCACATTCCTGACAATAATCTGATTTTGTATTTATTTCAGCATATTGAATTGTATCATACATATAATCAATTAAAGCAGAAAGAGCATCTAAATTTTCTGACATATTCGTTACTTCTACATAACTTATTGCCCCACCTGATGAAACCTTTTGAAATTTTGCTTCTACTTTTAGTTTATCAAAAGCATCAATGTGTTCTTTTACATTTACATGATATGAATTTGTTAAATAGTCCTTATCAGTAATCCCCTTTACAATTCCAAAACGTTTTTTCAATGCACGAGCAAAAGTATATGTAGTAGATTCTGCTGGTGTTCCATATAAACCAAAACCAAGACCTGTTTCTTCTTTCCAGCTGTCACAAGCTTCTCTTAAACGCTGCATAATTTTTGTTGCTAATTCATTACCATCTTTTGAAGTATGTGTATCTCCTATCAAGGATACAACACATTCATATAAACCAATATATCCAAGTGAAATTGTTGAATAACCATTTTCTAATAATTTATCAATTGTTTCACCTGACTTCAAACGAGCCAAAGCCCCATAACGCCAATGAATCGGACTTACATCTGATAATGTTCCTTTTAAACTTTCATGACGTAACATTAAAGCTTCTTTACATAATTCTAATCTTTCATCTAATATTTTCCAAAAAACATCAAGTTTATGATTTGCTGATAATCCTGCATCAGCAAGGTTTAATGTTACAACCCCCTGATTAAAACGACCATACCACTTATACTCACCATTTTCATCTTTCCATGGTGATAAAAAGCTTCGACATCCCATACATGGGAAAACTTGCCCTTCATAATTTTCTCGCATTACCTTTGCAGAAATAAAATCCGGCATCATTCTCTTAGATACACATTTAACTGCTAAATCTGTCAAATAACGATATTCACTATCTTGAGGAACATTATTATCATCTAATACATAAAGTAATTTTGGAAAAGCTGGTGTAACATATGCTCCAACTGGATTTTTCATTCCAACATAACGTTGTCTTAGTGTTTCTTCAATTAACATTGCAGTTTCTTTTATATATTCAGGCTCTTCTCTTAAATACATAAACACTGATAAAAATGGAGCTTGTCCATTTGTTGTAGAAAAAGTATTAATTTGATATTGAATTGTTTGAATTCCTGCTTTTATTTCATCTTTTATTCTTGATGTTGCAATTTTCTCTACTTGTTCATCTGTATATTCAATACCTATTAATCGTCCCTCATGACGCACATTATGTTGATGTTTTTCATAACTTAATCTTACAAAAGGTGATAAATGTGCTAAAGAAATTGTTTGCCCACCATATTGACCATTAGCTACTTGTTGAACGATTTGAGTCGCTACTGTACAAGCAGTTTGCAATGATTTTGGTGTTTCGATTAATTTATCATTGATTACAGTTCCTTTTGCAAACATATCCTTTAAATTTACTAAATCGCAATTATGCATTTTTTGAATATAGTAATCCATATCATGAAAATGAATAATTCCATCATCATGAGCTTGAACGATCTTTGGTGGTAAAAGTAATCTACGACAATAATCTCTTGAAAACTCCCCTGCAATCAAATCTCTTTGAGTTGCCAAAACTGTAGCATCTTTATTAGAATTTTCTTCCATTGCTTCTTTATTAGTTTGATTTACAATTCCATAAATCTCATTATCTATTGTATTAGTTTCACGTTGAAACTCCCGAACCTTACGATATCCTTCATATGCTTTAGCAGTTAAAATTTGTCCTTTTTCAATCAGTTTTTCAAATACTTGTCCTTCAATACGATAAATTGAAATATTATCATCACTATGCTCATGCCATTTTTCAATTTCTACTGCAATATCATGTGCACACTTTTCATCAACAATTCCACTACCACATTTCATAGCTTTTAATATTGCGTTTTCAATTTTAATAGCATCAAATTCAACTTTTTTTCCATCTCTTTTTACTACTTTCATACAACACTTTCCCTCCTAAAACTTTATTCCTATCGTATCAAATTTTTTTTAATTAGGAAAATAAAATGCTCCATTAATTCTCATTCTATCTTCAAACAATTATCAATTATAACCGATATTCTCATTTATTTCTTCATTTTTAGAAAATTAGTAAATAAAAAAAATAATCTGTTTATTCTACTTTGTTTTATAAAAAAATTATTTATATTATATTGCTTTTTTCCTAAAAACAACCAAACAAACTACAAATAGTTATTTTATAATCAAAACCAACAAGACAGATTTTAACAATTATTATAAAATAAATCAATGTTAAGATAATCTTAAGCTCTTTTAAGAAAGGTTTTATTTTATTAATTCAATAAAGTGATACAATCTAAATATGAAAAAAATAATTATTATTTGTATGATCTTACTTTGCGGTTGTACTACCAGTGCAAAAGTTAACAAAACTAAAAATCAAAACTTATTCGATAAAACAAACTTTTCAAACTACCAAAACATTATGATAGTAGCACATCCTGATGATGAATCTATTTGGGGAGGTATCCATTTACTACAAAATAATTATCTTGTTATATGTTTAACTAATGGTAATAATCAAACACGTGCTAAAGAATTTTATAAAGTCATGGAACAAACTCATAATACTGGGATTATTCTAGACTATCCTGATAAAACTAATGGTAAGCGTGATAATTGGAAAAAAGTCTATCATGATATTGAAGAAGATTTAAATTACATACTATCTAATCACACCTTTGCAACTATCGTTACCCATAATCCCAAGGGTGAATATGGTCATGCTCATCATAAAATGACTAGTGCAATTGTTACATCTATAACCAAAGATATCAACTTAACTAGTAACTTAAAATATTTTGGACATTACTATCGTAAAAGTAACCCCATCTTACCAATGAAACATCTTTATAACAATGATTTACTCAAACAAAAAAATCAACTAATATCAAACTATATTTCCCAGGAAAAGACCTGTAATAAACTGAAACATATGTTTCCATATGAAAACTGGATTAGTTACCAAGATTGGTACTAATCCTTTTTTATTTGCAAATAAAAAGAGTGTCAACGACACTCAATAATAATGACGGGCATAAGTAGGATACTTACGATTTAAAATCATATAAATAACAAGCAATACAATTCCAATCCCCCCACAAATCAATCCTGACATCCATAAACTATCAACAGGAATATCTATACTCATACCTAATATTCTCATCCCTATCATAAATTCCATAGCATTAACAGCTAAAGGCAAGAACAATCCTAATAATATCCCTGATACTAATAAACCTATGCCACTAAATAAAGTCCATTTAAAATATGATTTGTTAATTACACCTAATAAAACAACAATAATTATTATTCCTATAATACAAATTATCTTAGTTAAATTATTACTTAAAATATCATATGTCTTAATAATTTGTTTTGTTTTTGAAGCACTAGTTTGAATCTTTTCAACTGTGTTCTTTATCTTATTTTGTAACAAACTATCTTTATTAGTTAATTTAGTTTTAATTTTATCAATTTGTTCTTGGGATATCTTTTTTCCAATCGCTTCTTCAAGTTCAGGGATACTTTTATCTATAACATCTGTTATCCCCTCTAAAATACCTGTTGTTTCTATTTCTTTATCATTATTTATAGTATATGTAACCTGATCTAAAAATTCACCAGTAATATTATCTAAAGCATCATTACCCTTTATTACATCTTCTACCTTATCAATATTTTCATTACTTACATCTGGAAAAGATTCATTTAAAACTTCTCTAACCTTTCCACTCACTTCCTGGATTACAATTGCATCAGCAACCGTCTTTGCTGACATTTTTCGAATTGATAGATTAATACATAATACTATGATTACACAAACCATAATAATTGTTAAAAAAACATTCAAAAATTTCTTCATTTTATCCTTTACAACCTCCCATTAATTTTATTATAAATCCTTTTAATTACTACGTCAAAAAGAGAATCTTAATTCAAATCAAATTAAATTGAAGACTTTAATACAGTATTTATATAATTTCATAAAATATGCATATTTTAAAATCTCTAACATATAAAATATCACTTTATAAAAAAGGATTTTGTCTAAATTTTATATAATTAATAATTTTTTTAAGTTACTTCACCATCATATCACCAGCGAAATATGTAGAATATAAAAGTATCAAATGATATAATCAATGAAGGAACAGCAATAGCGGTAGGTAGTTAGCCTTGGTCGTTAGGCCGAAGGTACGTAATCTTCGTTTACATAGATATCCATTTTTTGGAAATATGAAAAACGGAGGTGATTGACATGACTACATATGAAATAGTTATGGTGATGCTGACTTGTTTAGCATTTGTTATGACAGTTGTAGGAATAATTGTCAAATTGCTTCTTATCATCATAAAGAAAGAATTTGAAGCAAAAAAATAACTACCTCTTCTGTTTTGGACAACGCTGAGGTAGTTATTCTACATTAACAAATCCAAGGCATAACCGCTTATTGGCTGTTCCTTTTTCGTCTATATTATAATTTACAGATACTTTAATGTCAACTAGCAAAGTAATTAAGTAAAAATTGAAAACTCTTGATATTTATCCCAAGATATTTTCTTTAAAACCATACTCTCTAAACATTTAAAATCTAAACCAAATATAAAATTATGACATCATGAATAAAAATATCCAAGATTGATTTATCATCGCATTACTTGCGAAATATGTAGAATATGAATACATGAAATGATATAATCAATGAAGGAACAGCAATAGCGGTAGGTGGTTAGCCTTGGTCGTCAGGCCGAAGGTACGTAACCTTCGTTTACATAGATATCCATTTTTTGGAAATATGAAAAACGGAGGTGATTGACATGACTTCTTATGAAACAGGTATGATAGTGTTAAGTATTTTGACATTCGTCGTTACCTTAATAAGTTTGATTGTTAAATTACTTCTTGTCATTATTGATGAGGATAATCAAACAAAAAAATAACTACCTCATACGTTTTGGAGTGCGTGAGATAGTTATTTCACATCATAAATCCAAGGCATAACCGCTTATCGGCTGTTCCTTTTTCATCTATATTATAATTTACTAATACTTTGATGTCAACTAGCAAAGTAATTAAGTAAAAATTGAAAACTTTTGATATTTATCCCACTATACTTTCTTTAAATCCATACTCTACATTTAAAATCTAAACCAAGTATAAAATTATGACATCATGAATAAAAATAACCAAGATTGATTTATCATCGTATTACTCGCGAAATATGTAGAATATGAATACGTGAAATGATATAATCAACGAAGGAACAGCAATAGCGGTAGGTGGTTAGCCTTGGTCGTTAGACCGAAGGTACGTAATCTTCGTTTACATAGATATCCATTTTTTGGAAATATGAAAAACGGAGGTGATTGACATGACTACATATGAAATAGTTATGGTGATGCTGACTTGTTTAGCATTTGTTATGACAGTTGTAGGAATAATTGTCAAATTGCTTCTTATCATCATAAAGAAAGAATTTGAAGCAAAAAAATAACTACCT